>SXGU01175004.1_pt1 | contig 40992 bp, 41 predicted proteins | sample 3174531 | NCBI WGS metagenome assembly SXGU01 (sample SAMN11356863, study PRJNA531348) | freshwater metagenome | isolation source: freshwater sample F1-140 | place: China: Fuxian Lake, Yuxi | collected 2017-12-25 | reverse complement strand
GCGGTGGGGTCGATGGAGCCTTGTTGCAACACCGGTCGTAGCTGCAAGTCGCCGGTGCGACCAACGATGTCGAGGGCGCGCTGCTGGTCCTTTACGCCGGGAAGGTTCACCACCACGGTGTCACCCTGACGAATGATCTCCGGTTCCGCCACACCAATTGCGTCGACGCGCGATCGAATGATTTCCACCGCAACATCAAGGGCAATTGCGTCGTACTCTCCCTCTGGTTGCAACGTGATGGATGCACCACCCTGCAAGTCGAGACCGAGCGACGGTTGATCTCCCGTACCGATGGTGAGGCCAATGGCCACTGCAGCGACGAGCACGATTCCGATCAACGACGCGAACAAACGACGTTTCATTAGGCGATCCTCACCGACACCATCATCACGAGCTCGACTACCGCGGCTGACGCCTGGAAGTTACTGCTTGTCCTTGTCGCTCGAGCCGTCTCCGGCTGCTTTTTCAGACTTCTTTGACTTCTTCGCCGGTTTTGGCTGCGCGATCGGCGAACCGTCCATGTTCACGCGGCTGCCAACGGAGCCCTTCATCACCTGTACTTGTACTCCTTCGGCGATCTCCACCCACAAATAACGATCCTCGACGCCGGTCACCACTCCGATGATGCCGTTGGTCAACAGCACCGAATCATTGATCTGGATCGCGCTCTGGAGTGCTGCTGCTTCCTTTTGGCGCTTGCGCTGGGGGCGCAACAGCAGGAAGTACATCACCACGAAAATGAGAACGAGGGGCAACAACCCAAGGATTCCACCACCGGATGAGCTGGAGGTTTCTTCGGCTAGGAGCGTGTTGAAAACGAGGCTGGACATGGTGGCTTACGCTACCGTCGCCCATACCTCCAGCACCTGCTTTCGCAAGGACTGAAATGTTCCAGCGATGATGGCGCTTCGTGCGCGGTCCATGAGTGACAGTGTCCATGCCACGTTGTGATACGACACGAGTCGCGAAGCCGTCGGTTCACCAACTTGGAAGAGATGGCGAATGTAGCCACGCGAGTGGCGTTGGCACACCATGCAGTGGCAGTCGACGTCGATCGGATCATTGGTCTCAATGAACTCTGCCCGCTTGAGATTCACCCGACCCTGGGAGGTGAGCGCAGTGCCGTGTCGTCCAAGACGAGTTTGCAACACACAGTCGAACTGATCGACGCCGAGCGCAATCGCTTCGATCATCGACGCCGGATCACCAACACCCATCAAGTAGCGCGGCTGGTCAGTGGGCAACTCGGCCAAAGCCGCAGCGAGTGCCGGCAACATCTCTTCGCGGGTCTCCCCGACGGACAAACCGCCGATTCCGTAGCCGTCGAAGTTCAGCGACGCAATCTGCTGTGCACTCTGCCGACGCATTCCCTCGTCGATTCCGCCTTGCACGATGCCAAAGAGTGATTGATCCGTGCGCTGATGTGCGGCTCGCGCACGCGCCGCCCACATCGTGGTGCGACGAAGGGCTTCTCGTACCACGTCGATAGTGGACGGCAGTGGCGGACACACATCGAGTGCCATCTGAATATCTGCGCCAAGTTGCTCTTGCGTGGCGACGGCGGATTCGGGCGTGAATCGATGCTTCGATCCGTCGTACGTGGACACGAACGTGACGCCATCATCATCCACGTCGGGTTCGAGCGAGAACACTTGGAAGCCACCCGAGTCGGTGAGCGTCAAACCCTTCCACCCAGAAAATGCCCCAAGGCCTCCGAAGTTGGCAACGGTCTGCGCACCCGGTCGCAACATCAAGTGGTAGGTGTTGCCCAACACGATTTGCGCACCCAACTGTTCGTAGTCCTGTGCGCTCAAGTACTTGATTGCTCCGCGGGTTCCCACCGGCATGAACGTGGGCGTCACATACGTGCCGCGAGCCAGCGTGACAATACCTGCACGCGCTGCGCCATCGATGGAGCTGATTTCCGCGTGTGCCCGAAACATCGTCGCCAGACTACGTGTGCCGACTCGTCGACTGCGTCAACTGCGCGAACGCTTGAGCAGCATTGCGTCACCAAACGAGAGAAAGCGATAGTGCTGTTCCACGGCATGTTCATACAACCTTCGCCAGCGTTCGCCGACGAAGGCATCAATCATCAACAACAACGTGGTGCGCGGCATGTGGAAATTCGTGAGCAACACATCCACATGCTGAAACGAAAACCCACGGGTGATGAACAAATTCGTGCGGCCCGAAGCTTGGCCTGTGGCACCAACGGATTCGAGCGCTCGCGTGGCTGTCGTACCGACGGCTACGACACGACGTGCCGACTGCACCATGGCAAGGGTTTCGCTCGGTACGTGATACGACTCACTGTGAATCACATGCTGCCTCGGGTCGTCGACCGTGACTGGCGCAAAGGTGTCGAGCCCAACAACGAGTTCCACGGACACCGTGGGGATTCCCATCTCGCGAATTTTCCCCAGCAATTCGGGCGTGAAGTGCAAACCGGCAGTAGGCGCAGCAGCCGACTTGGCCGCGCGTGCATACACCGTTTGATATCGGTTCGAATCGTCCAAACGCTGCGAGATGTAGGGCGGCAGTGGCATCTCCCCGTATCGGTCGATGAGTGCGTTTGGGTTGGGGTGGACGAATTCAATACGAAACGTGTCGCCCTTGACGCCACGTCCCCGCACGACGACGAACTCGGATCCGTCGGCGCTATGCAGCACCTCACCCGGTTTCATCTTGCGTCCGGGTCGCAGCAATGCTTCCCACGTTTGGTGTGAGTCATCCAGCGGTTCAAGCAGCAAGACCTCGACGGCTCCCCCGCTTGATCGCGAGAGATGGAGCCGTGCCGGCACCACCTTGGTGTCGTTCACGACGAGCACGTCACCGTCCCGCAGGAATTGTGGCAGGTCGCGCACGATTGCGTCGCGTGGCGCATCGGATCCTTGATCCACCAGCAAGCGTGCCGAATCGCGCGGCTCGATCGGAACTTGTGCGATCAGTTCCGCTGGAAGGTGATAGTCGATGTCGGAGAGTTGCACTATGCGCCGAACATGCGATGGAGTCGAAGTCGCGTTCCAATCCACACCGCGCCAAGAACCACCGCAGTGAACACGATGCCCGAGACGGCGAATGCCTGAATCCCCGAAAGCAATACACCGACGGTGCAACCAAGAGCAGTAAGTGAGCCCCAACCCAGCAGAACACCCCCGACGAACGCCGTGACGGAGTTACCCACGGTCGGTTTTTGTACCTTGAATCGACCACCACCTACTGCAACCGCAAACGATGCGATGACGAGCCCAATCACGAGCCAACCGTTGTTGGTGATGGTGCTCGACACCAACGCCACGCAACCACGCATCATGTCGATGCCGTGCAGCACCTCGGGCAGTGCATTACGAGAGTCAAGAACACTGCGACTCACGGTGCTCAGTTGCGAGGTAACCCCCAACGGGGTCGTGCGAAGATACGCCGCGATACCAATGCCGCCAACGATTGCGCCGGTGGCAACGGGCGACCAGCGACGCACCAGCAGCACGTCTCGAAGATCTGCCGCGGTGTGAACCCGTGCAGTGGTTGGCGATTCGGTCGTGCCGTCAGGTGTTCGATCCCAACGAATGAGAAGCCACGCCAACAACGCAAGCACTGCAAGCGTCAGCACCAGCGAGCCCGAATAGCCGAACCATCTCGGCAACCACAGCACAGGGCTTTCGCTGACTTGCTCGAGATAGAGCGTGTTCCAGGTGAAGAAGCCCAATCCGAATCCGACCAGCGAGCCGACGAGTGCAGGAATTGCCCGCAGATAGCCCTGGCCGATGCGATACAAATGCCCACTGATACACGCACCCGACAGCACCATCCCGATACCGAATGTGAATGCACCGAGTACCAGCGGAATGCTGACCGGCGAGATGTGTGCCGCCGGTGGCAGTCCCTCACCCTTCGGATTGGGCAAGTACAAACCGAACATCAACGCATAGCCGATTGCCCCGACAGCAAGTGCCGTGACGATCGACAGCATCTGACGCGATTTCTTCTCTTCGATGGTTTCGCGGAAGATGCAAAAGAAACAGAAACGTCCGCGTTCGAAAGCTATGCCGAGTGCCGCCCCAATCAGGAGCGATACTGGAGCGTTCGGGTCCGTGGACTCGCCCTTTGCCAACCAAAAAGCCAGTGCCAACAACGCCACAAGGGCGCCGAGGGCAAACCACAACGAGCGAAGACTGTTGGCTGCGACGTTCATCCCAGCCAACAGTCTTGCGGATTCCTCTCGAATGTCACTGACGAAGTCAGCCCTTGCCCCACACCGTGCCGGTTGGATTTACGATTGGCACCCCGACCGCGTTGCCGTATTCGGTCCACGATCCGTCGTACAGCTTCACGTCGTAGCCGAGGATCTCGGAGAGCACGAACCAGGTGTGAGCTGCGCGCTCGCCGATTCGGCAGTACACCGTGACTTTCTTCTTGCCATTGATTCCCTTGGCGTCGTAGATGGCCTTCAGGTCGGCAACTGGACGGAACGTACCATCCGGGGCCACTGCGGTTGACCACGGAACGTTCTGTGCACCAGGAATGTGCCCGGCACGAATCGCCAGTTCCTGGAAACCCGCAGGTGCAAAAATCTTTCCACTGAATTCATCGGCAGAACGAATGTCCACCAGCTTGGTGGTCTTGTCGATTTTCTTGGCGATCTTCACGACATCGGGAAGGAACGCCCGAAGGTTGGTGTTCGCCGTCGTAGCGGTGAAGTTGCCGGGTCGCAGGGATGGCACGACCGGCGTCATGGCACGACCATCCTTCACCCACTTGTCACGTCCACCATTGAGGATGCTCACGTTCTGGTGACCATACGTGCGGAAGATCCACACGCCCCACGCGGCGAACCAGTTGTTCTTGTCGCCATAGAGCACCACTTGGGTGTCCTTGTTGATTCCTGCGGCACGCGCAGTTGCTTGAAATTGTGCCTGGCCAGCAATATCGCGATTCACCGGATCGACGAACTCGGTGTGCCATCGGAAGTTCACCGCATTGGGAATATGACTCTTTTCGTACACACCCGGATCGGTGCTCACTTCGATGATGCGCACCTTTGGGTTGTTGAGATTGGCCTCCAACCACGCCGCTTCCACGATGGTGGCGCGCTTGGCTGAGGTGGCGGTTGCGGCTGACGCCGTTGCGGCTCCCGTTGGGACGAGCCCTGCGATCAATGCCGCTATCAGCACCCATCGACGGACTCGTAGAGATGAGGTTCTTCGCAATTTCTTCATGGTTCATTGCCCTTTCAGTGAATGTCGGAATATCCGACTTGTTTAGTCGGGATTAACGTAGTCGGGCACGTGCCTAAATGCAACTACTTTGGTCAACAATTCCCCAGTTGGGGAGCCCACCCCAATGAGCCCACCTCCCAGCCAAGGACTGGCGCGAGTTAGAAGAGTTCGGGGGCGCGCTCGGGCGGGGTGAGCCCGAGGTGGGTGAAGGCCGCCGCGGTCGCCACACGCCCGCGTGGCGTGCGCGCCAGGAATCCTTCACGGATGAGGAACGGCTCATAGACGTCTTCGATGGTTTCGGTCTGTTCGCTCACTGCAATTGCCAACGTGGAGAGCCCCACTGGTCCCCCACCGAACCGCTCACAGATCACCTGCAGCACCGCGCGGTCGACTTTGTCCAAGCCGAGGCGGTCGACGCCGAAGGTGCGCAGTGCCTCATCGGCGACGGCGGCGGTGACAGCGCTGCCAGCGGGCGTCTGGGAACTGCCCCGCACTTGCGCAAAATCGCGCACGCGACGCAACAACCGGTTGGCGATACGCGGAGTGCCGCGCGACCGCGAGGCAATCTCGCTCGCTGCATCAACTTCGATGGTGATGCCCAGGATGGTGGCGGCGCGCTGCACGATCTGACGCAACTCGTCGGGTTCGTAGTACTCCAACCGCGACACCAAACCGAATCGATCGCGCAAGGGACCAGTGATCATTCCCGTGCGTGTGGTGGCACCGATCAGCGTGAACTTCGGCAACGTGAGGCGAATCGAGGATGCGGCCGGACCCTTGCCGACCACGATGTCGATTTGAAAGTCCTCCATGGCCGGATACAAGATCTCCTCGACCACGCGCGACAGTCGATGCACCTCGTCGATGAAGAGCACGTCCCGGTCTTCCAACTTCGTGAGTATCGCGGCGAGATCACCGGCTCGTTCCAGGGCAGGTCCGGAAGTGACGTGCAACTTGGCACCCATCTCGTTGGCCACGATCGTGGCCATGGTGGTTTTGCCCAACCCCGGTGGGCCAGCCAACAGCAGGTGATCAGCCGCTTCGTTCCGCTGACGTGCTGCTTCCAGCACGATGGAGAGATGTTGTTTCAGTTCTCCCTGACCCACGAAGTCGGCGAGCCGGCGCGGACGCAGTTCGCTGTCGGCACGCACATCGGCGTCGTCGCGAGCGATGGGATCGACGAATTCCTCACGCACGGCGGGCTCCCAACAGACTGAGTGCTTCGCGCAACATTGTTGCCGAGTCGCTCATGGTGAGTTCGCGCAATACGGTGCGAATCTCGGTGTCGTCGTAACCAAGACCCACTAATGCATCACGCACGTCGCCCATGCCGCCGGTACGTTCACCCACCGCGCGCGGTTCATCGATCGTGGGCAGATTCAGGCGGTCCTTCAACTCCAACAACAAGCGTTCGGCTGTCTTCTTGCCGACTCCAGGCACCGTGGTGAGGCCCGCAACATCACCTGCCAGAACGATGTCCACCAACGTGCGTGGCGGATGAGTTGCCAAAATCGCCATGGCCAGCGTGGGTCCAATGCCGTTGGTTTCGATCAACACGGCGAATGTGCGACGTTCGTCGCGGTCGAGGAACCCGAACAACAACTGGGCATCCTCTCGCACGTGGTGGTGCACGTGCAGGAACGCTTCAGTTGTGGGCTCAAGCTCTGCCAGGGTTCGCGGTGTCACCGTGACCACGTAACCCACGCCTGCGACGTCGACCAACACCGTGGAGTCGCTCACACGCTCCAACACTCGACCACGCAGCGAACCGATCATCGCGTCAACGCTCCGGCCACGCTGCGAGCAAATGGTTCGGTGGCGATGTGACACAACGCCAGAGCAGCCGCATCCGCGGCATCGGCCGGCGTTGGCAAGGTCCGCAACCCACATCGAAGTTGCACCATGCGTTGCATCTCTTCCTTGCTGGCCGCGCCGAACCCCGCAACGGCATTCTTCACTTGTGTGGGTGTGTATTGCACCACGCGACAACCGCGCGACGCCGCCAGCGCAAGCACCACGCCGCTGGCTTGGCCGACACTCATCGCCGTGCGGGTGTTGTGCTGGAAAAACACTCGTTCTACGGCGACTGCCGTGGGGCCGAACTCGTCCAAGAGAGCCGTCAGATCGTGATGGAGTCGTGCGAGGCGATCGGGCAATTCATCCGCCGCCGGCGTGGTGAGCACCCCGAGTGCCAACAGCGAGGGTTGCGGCCCGGGCTGCACCACGGCATATCCGCAACGAGTGAGACCTGGATCGATTCCCAGCACCACGCCTGGTGACGCCGCGTGCGAGGAGGCCTCGTTGGTCCCTTTCCGAGGGGCGAACATGTGTTTGATACTAGTGGATGGCCGCGATCGCGTCGACCAATTCCCGCACGGGTCGGTAGGTCACTCCGAGTACGGCCCGATGGGCGTAACGAATTACCCCGGCGCCATCAAGGACGAACACGCTGCGTCGCGGCATGTCCATGAGCCCCAGCACGCCGTAGGCACGGTGCACCGATTTGTCGGTGTCGGAGAGCAACGGAAACTTGAATCCATGTTTCGCAGCGAAGGTTTCGTGGCTCGCCACGTCTTGGGCCGAGATACCCAGAACCTGGGCGGACAAACCTGCGAACTGGCTGAGTTCGTCGTTGTACGAGCACAATTGTTTGGTGCACACCGGTGTGTTGTCGCCGGGATAAAACACCAGCACCACGGGGGAACCGCGAAACTGTGACAACGAGTAGCTCCGCGCACCCGTCCCTGGGAGCGTGAAATCGGGGGCGAGATCACCCACATCGACGCCGCGACTCATAAGGCCACCGACTCGAGCAGTGCCTCAGCAATGTCGAAATTCGCATAGACATCCTGCACGTCGTCATGCTCTTCAAGTTCGTCCATGATCTTGAGTATGGCCTTGGCGTCTGCTGCGTCCGTTACTGGAACGACTGCCGAGGACACCATGGTGCTTTCGGCCGACTGCACCGGAAGCTTGGCGGTATCCAACGCCGCCTTCACCTCCCACACCTTGGTGGCATCACAGGAGACACGCCACACCGAACCATCGTCCACGAGATCATCGGCTCCGCTCTCGAGCACCACGTTCATCACGTCGTCTTCGCTGGCTGCACGATCGACCAGGATCACTCCCTTGCGGCTGAATTGCCATGCCACGGCGCCAGGTGCTGCCATCGAGCCGCCACACTTGGTGAAGATTGCGCGCACATCCGATGCGGTTCGGTTGCGATTGTCGGTGAGAATGTCGATGAGGAGCGCCACTCCGCCCGGCGCATAGGCCTCGTAGGTGATGGCTTCGTAGTCCGAACCTTGCGCTTCGCCCGTGGCTCGCTTGATGGCGCGATCGATTGCGTCGTTGGTCATCGAAGCAGCCTTCGCTTTTTGAATGATCGTGCGCAGCGCAGCGTTCGAGGCCGGGTCGCCACCGCCGTGTCGTGCCGCAACATCGATCTGACGGGCCAGTTTGGCGAACGTCTTGCCCTTCTTCTGGTCGATGACCGCCTTCTTGCGCTTGATCGTCGCCCATTTGGAGTGACCGGACATGTGCGCCTCCTACTTCTCGTGCGCAGTCGTGACGAGGTCGAGGAACATGCGATGTACCCGATCATCGTCGGTGAGTTCGGGATGAAATGATGCAGCCATCACGTTGGTTGAGCGTACGAGCACCGGCGAGTCCTGGTGCTCGGCCAAGGCCGTCACGCCAGACCCCATGCGAACGATTCGCGGGGCACGAATGAACACCGCGTGAAGGAGGTCGGCGTGGCCTTGCAGGACGATGTCGGTTTCAAAACTGTCCACTTGACGACCGTACGCATTGCGCTGCACGTCGATATCGATGGCATCGAACGAGCGTTGATCGTCCCGACCATCCAACACATCGCGAGCCAACAGGATCATTCCAGCGCATGTTCCGAATATCGGCATGCCGTCGGCAATTCGTTTGGCGATGGGGTCGAACAACTGCGACGTTTCCAACAGTTTCGACATGGTGGTGGACTCCCCACCCGGCATCACCAGGGCGTCGCATTCCTCGAGATCGTGCGGTAAACGAACCTCACGTGTCGGCGCACCGAGCCGTTCCAGCATGGTGCAATGAGCAGCGAAAGCCCCTTGAAGCGCCAGCACCCCGATGCGAGCGCGCGCCGACATAACCACCCCGAAGCGGGGACCTACCAGCCGCGTTCGGCGTAGCGCTGGTTGATTTCGTCCATCGCAATGCCGGTCATCGGCGCCCCGAGCTTGCGGCTCACCTTGGCGATGATGTGGGCATCGCGGAAATGCGTCGTGGCCTCCACGATGGCTTTGGCGCGGGGTGCCGGGTCGTCGCTCTTGAAGATTCCGGAACCGACGAAGACCGATTCGGCGCCCAGCTGCATGGCGAGTGCAGCGTCAGCCGGCGTGGCGATTCCACCCGCGCAAAAGAGGGGCACCTGCAACCAGCCGGTCTCGGCAATTTCCTGCACGAGTGGCAACGGAGCGTTGAGTTTCTTGGCCCAGTCGAACAACTCTGCGGAGTCGGCTTGGGTGATCTTGCGAATGTCGCCGATGATGGAGCGCAAGTGGCGGACGGCTTCCACGATGTTGCCCGTTCCGGCTTCACCCTTGGATCGAATGAGTGCTGCGCCTTCGGAGATGCGGCGCAGCGCTTCGCCGAGGTTGGTGGCGCCACAAACGAATGGCACGGTGAATTTGAGTTTGTCGATGTGATGCGCTTCGTCAGCCGGCGTCAGTACTTCGCTCTCGTCGATGAAGTCCACGCCGAGTGCCTCGAGCACTTGGGCTTCGACGAAGTGCCCGATGCGGGCTTTGGCCATGACCGGGATCGACACCGCGGCCTTGATGCCTTCGATCATCTCGGGGTCGCTCATGCGAGCAACGCCACCATCGCGACGAATGTCGGCGGGTACTCGTTCCAACGCCATGACGGCAACGGCGCCAGCGTCTTCGGCGATCTTGGCCTGGGCGGGCGTGACCACGTCCATGATGACGCCACCCTTGAGCATTTCTGCCAGACCGCGCTGCACGCGCATGGATCCCGTGGTGTGTTCCTGCTTGGCCATGGTGCCTTTCAGCGTACCGAAACGCCGTCTAGCGATGAGTACGCAGGGCGAACGTCACGCCGACTGGCGGGACCACAGACAACGTCACGCCGACAGGCGGGACCATCAATAACGTCACGGGTACGAGAACGACGTCGGATCCGTGCCCGGCAAGTACGAGACACCCTTACCCACACGGGTGAGTTCCACCCAGGTGTTACCGGGGGTCAGCGTGATGTTGTTCCCCGCGGTGTCCTTCAACACGAATGGCTTGGCAGCATCATCACGCTCCCAGGTTCCTTGGAACAGTTTGCCCGCCGTGAACACCCACGCTTCTCCGGAGCCGATGGTCTTGGCAACGGGACTGTAGCCACTCTTGCTGTACTGCACGTACAGCACCACCACGTTGGCGGCATTGATGCGCACGTCGTCAACGTCGACGTGCGGCTTGTCGTCCTGGGAACGAAGGAACCGACTGAACTCCGTGCTCCATTCCCACAGCACACGAACGCCGTCCATGGTCAACTTGATTCCGGCCGTTTCACGCGCAGTTGCAGGAATTGCCTCGTCGGCTGCCCGATACGTGAACTGGGCTTGTGGCGGCGTTGCTCCTTCGGGTGCCAATGTCCACAACTTGGAAGTATCGGCGATCAAATTGTGTGGGGCGGACCGTGAGCTCTCTCGGCGGTAACCACCGACATCATTGGCTGCCGAGTGACTCAAATCCACCATCGTGGAAGCGCGAATCAGCTTGGTGACTTCGGCATTACCACCGCTCCAGGCAAACAGCGGGGCGTTGAATGACTCCAACAGATCGACATCTTGCTTGCGACCGCTGCGAATCGGGCCCACGGGATCACTGTCGTTCGTGTGGAACACCGCCGCAAAGCGCGTGAGCATCTCGACGTTTTCTTCAAACACGATGTCTGCCTGATTGAGACCCCATTGCGGACGTGCCTTGGGATGATTGTCGATCTTCACGACGAGCGCCGGTCGGGTGATTGATGCGTCCACGGGCAGTCCCGTCAATGGGGCAAGGATCGGTGGAATGGTCGTGGTCGTCGTGGTGGACTCCGCCGTCGTTGTCGAAGCCGCGGTGTCCTGGGTTGCACTCTCATCACCAGAGCCACTCGAGCCGCCGGAACACGCTGCAACGACCAATAGGGCGGCCAGACCGCCAACACGTAGAACGCGACGCGAAGTGCTCAACACGGAGTTCTCCTTTGTATTTAGATCTCGCGCAAGAGCGCTATGCGCTCGGCGAGTGGGGGGTGGGTATTGAAGAGTTTATGGAAAAACCCCAACCGACCCGTGTCATTCACCCCCGACAAAGGCTGCTCAATCCACATATGGGCCGTGGCCATCGATGCGGAATGTGTCACCGTGCTGTCGGCCTGCAATTTCTCCAGGGCCGAAATGAGTCCCGGCGGATAGCGGGTGAGCTGTACCGCTGATACGTCTGCCAAGGTTTCCCGACGGCGGCTCACCGCTGCCTGCATGGCTCGCGCGAGAAGCGGCGCCACGATGAGGAGCACGATTCCGATCAGTGCAAATGGATTGCTGCGATTATCGCGATCCCCCGCACGGGCTACTCGCCCACCGTTCCACCACATCATGCGAATGGCGATGTCGGTGAGGATGGCCACGGAGCCCACCAAGGTGACGGCCAACGTCATCACCAGGATGTCGTAGTTCTTGATGTGGGAAAGTTCGTGGGCAACGACACCTTCGAGTTCGACACGATTCATCTTTTCCAGCAGGCCGGTCGTCACGGCAATGGCGGCATTCTTCGGATTCCGACCCGTGGCAAAAGCATTGGGGGCCGGATCCTGGATGACATAGACACGCGGCTTGGGCACCCCACCCGCAATGCACAATCCTTCCACCAAGTTGTGCAATCGCTTGTAGGCAACTGGATCGGCTGGCACTGCACGACTCATGCGCAGCGCAATCGCGTCGGACTTCCAGTACGAAACGAAGGCCATCGTGCCCGAGAACACCAGCGCAACGACCGTGCCGACGGTTCCGTTGCCGACCAAGATTCCAACCGCCATCCCCACCAACACGAGCACCAGCACGAAACCGAACATCAGCGCCACCGAGCGACGCTTGTTGGCGGCGATGAGGTCGTTCAGAACTTCACCGAAGGCGGAGTTGCAGCGGCCGCCTCAGCCTCGAAGTATTCACGATCGGCAAAATTGAATCCGCGGGCAAAGATGACGCCAGGGAACGATTGCGTGGTGTTGTTGTAGCGCTCAACTGCATCGTTGTAGAACTGTCGAGCGTAAGCAACGCGACTTTCGGTGTTCTGCAGCTCCTCTTGCAGCGACAAAAAGTTGGTGTTGGCCTTGAGGTCGGGGTAGGCCTCGGAGAGCGCGAACAACTGACGCAGGGCTCCGGTGAGGCCAATGTCGGCGGCACCTTGGGCAACCGGAGTTGGTGCGGCGGACATCGCCTTGGACCGAGCATCGATGACCGCTTCGAGTGCGCTCTTTTCGAACGATGCGTACCCTTTGACCGTTTCCACCAGGTTGGGAATGAGGTCCAATCGCCGCTTCAACTGCACGTCGATTTGTGACCAGGCATTGTCGACTTCATTTCGACGACTCACCAACCGGTTGTACGAGAAGATCACCCACACCGCAAACAGTGCCAACACGATGAGCACGATCCAAAGAGCGTTCATGACAACGAGGTTACCGTTCGCGAGGAGGCTCTTCGGGAGAGGCGCGTTCGATGGCATGCTCGTCGGGGGCAGCACGTTCGGCGGCGTGCTCGTCGGTATCGGAGCGTTCGACGGTTCGATCGCCGACGACACGCTCGCGCAGGTTCGCGGTTCGATCGCGCAACGAAGCCATGGTGTCCGACATCGTTTCCGTCACGGACTCTCGCACCGCCTGAGACAGCTTCACGAGGCGAGGCCGTCGCAGAAGTCGATCTTCGAAGTACCGCACCGCCGCACTGGGTTGCACCACGATTCGCGCCTCTGCCTCTGCGGTCAGCACGTCGCGGTAGATCTCCAAGTACCGCAGCGCGAGTTTGCGCATCGAGAGCTCTTCTGCGCGCTGGTTGCCGGCCGAGACCAAGCGGGCTTGTAACGCTCCATCAGTTCCGAGATCACGCAAGGCCTGCGCGAGCACGACCGCATCACCTGCAGCAACCAGGATTCCGTTGTGATCGTGGTTCACCACGATGTTGTAACCGTCGATGTTGCTCGCCACCACGGGAGTCTGGGCGGCCATCGCCTCGAGCAGGACCAAGCCGAACGACTCGCCGTGCAATGACGGTGCACAAAACATGGTGCAACGAGCGAGGCGCTCGATCTTCTCCGATTCCGAAACTTGTCCGAGCCAATCGATGCGTGCCGCAACTTGCGGGTCGCGGCTGTATCGCTTCCTCACCTCTGCAATCTGCGGACCGTCGGAACACACCCACAAGCGAAAGTTGTCGGGCAACAACAAGAAGGCATCCAGCAGCACCTCGAGGCCCTTGCGCGGCTCGTGTCGACCGCAGAACAAGATCGTCGGTTGTCGTTCGCGCTGAAGATTGGGACGTCGGTAGGTGTCGATGTCGATGCCGTTGTACAGCACTTCGAACGACCCGCCGATGTGTCGCGCTGCCATGTCGCGTGCGGCAACCGAGACCGCGACACGATGGTCCAAGTGGGTACCCAGCCACTCCAAGCCCTTGCGGACGCGCCGATACCACGCGATGTCGCCTGAAGCATGGAACGTGCCCACCATCGGCGCCAATCGCAACATCAGCGCGGTAACCGTGGGGCCCGGAGCCATCGGTTCGTGCAAGTGCAGGATGTCGAAAGCCTCATCGTTCAGTGCGCGCAGCGTGCGTAACGCCGCCGACGGGTCGGGGGCAAGCGGCACCGTGGAACCGTTGGCCGCGGTGGGCAAACTATTGCCCAGCGGCGTGACGAATGGTTCCGGCGGTGGACCGTCACACGGCCCCAGCACCCGAACTTCGTGGCCCATTCGTCGAAGTTCGCGAGCCAAACCCAGCACCTGATGCTGCACCCCGCCTGGAATGGTGAGGCTGTACGGGCTCACCATCGCAATCCGCAACATCTCGTCGCGGCGACTCGCCGATGACCCAGCGTTCACCCCCTTCACGGTACGGTGGGCGAAGCGGGCTTGCACCGCATCACCATGACCACTTCATCACAGCAGTTCCCGGCAATATCCCTCGTTGCATCGCCGACTCGCCGTGCGAGCATCTTGCAGCTTGCACGCGACGCACAAGATCGAGGCTTCACGCACGTGGCATGCCCCAGTCTTGGTGCAGCAATGCCCCTGTGCACCTCGTTGGCGCACGCCACGACGACGCTGAAGTACTTCACCTCCATCCAACCGATCTATCTCGCACATCCCGTCGAAGCGGGAAACGCCGCCGCACACATCCATGAGATCACCGGAGGACGATTCGCCTTCGGCATCGGAGTGAGCCATGGCCCCGTGGTGCAGCGCCTCGGAGTCACCACCGGAAAACCCCTGAGCGACATTCGAGAATATGTCACGGCGATGCGCACCAATGAAAAATTCGGTGGGGCTCTGCCACCCATTTATCTCGCCACGCTACGCGACAAGATGTTGGATCTCGCCGTGGAAATCGCCGATGGAGCCCTCTGGGCGAACGCTTCACTTCGGGCCGTACCCTCCCAAGTGCAACGCATTCCACAAGAGAAACGTTCGACGTTCTTCATGGCAAACATGATTCCCACCGTGATTTCGAACGACATCGAAGCGGCCCGTGCCGTGAACCGTCGCACACTCGTGATGTATGCGACACTCCCCAACTATCGCAACTACTGGCGTGCGGCTGGTCACGCTGCGCAGGTGGACGAATTCGAGCGCGTACTGGCCAGCGCGTCTCGCGACTCCCTCGGAGAAGCACTCACCGCAGTAATGCGGGACGAGTGGCTGGATGATTGCACGATCTCCGGTCCGCCCGAGCGGGTACGTGAACGCTTTGCTGCATGGGCGGCAACGGGCGTGATGCCCGTGGCCGTGATGTCGGCCGTGGATGGTGGCCAGGCCAAGGGCGTGGCACATCTCTTTGCGGCCTACGCCAACTAACTCGCGTCGCGCGGTCTACTTTACGTAGCCAGGGTCGCTCGGCCAGTTCGGCGAGAACAAGTGCCACTGTTCCGGCGCTCGCCGAATCAGTGCCTCTAATTCCACCACCAACATTTGCGTGAGTCGCTGCACGTCGTCACGCAATCTTCCGCGTGTCGCCAGTGTCAATGGCGGTCGAACCACCGTGTGGTGTCCGTCCACTCGTCGTGTGAAATAGACGGATGCTGGCAGCAACGGTGCCCCGGTTCGCAGCGCGAAGAATGCTGGTCCGGCCGGGGCCGTGGTGCGTTCGCCGAAGAACTCCACTTCCACACCATTTCGCTGAATGTCCCGATCGGACATCAAACACACCACGTGATTGGCGCGCAATGCCTCCTGCACCGCAAAACCGGCTTGGTCGTCGAGCGGAATCACGTTGATGCCTTGTGCGGTGCGCAATTGAAGAAACGTTTCGTATGCCTCACGAGACTCCAGCACTTCCACCACCGCACTCACGCCAATACCTCGTTGTGCCAGCCAGCGGCCCGCCCACTCCCAGCCCCCGACGTGCGGCAACGCCACGATTACTCCGTGACCCGCGGCCAAGCCGTGCTCGAGGTGGGAGAAGCCCTCGACGGTGAAGCCGGCATCGACTTCGTGTGCCGACAACGATGGAAGCCGGAACGCCTCGAGGTAGTAGCGAAGGTAACTCTGGAACGCGTCGTTGATGCGAATTTGCATCTGCAACGGGTTGAGTTCGGGTGAGATTCGCCGTTGGTGACGTTCCACCATCTTTCGCTCGCGGCGCATGGCGAGTGCGCCGACGCCACCCAATGACAACGCTGCGGCGTGCGACACCACGGCGGGCGTGACTGCGCTCAGCGCGTTCGCAAGTCGAAACGCAAGCCCAGGATTCCGATTGTCAGGCATCGCGGCGACGCGAGGAGATTCGCGAACGGCGATCGGCGAAGGCGGCCCGCCGCGACGCGCGACGCGACCGTCGAGTTTCCATACGCTCGGCCACCACGGGAGCAACGGCGGCCTGGCGCCAAATCTTGATGAATCGCTGCACGGCGGTAACGGACACCAGCACCAACATTGCCCACATCACCCAGTAAAGGCCGGAGTCAAACAACAGGCCCACGCACAGGATGACGATTCGCTCCGCTCGTTCCATGAGCCCACCCTTGGCTTGCAATCCGAGCGACTCCGCCTTGGCGCGCTGATACGAGATGAGCGACGACACCGCCATGACGGCGAACGGCAACACCGCAGCAGTGCCACCTCGGGTGGATCCGAGGTACCAGGCCACCCCACCCAACATGAACGAATCGGTGATTCGATCGATGGTGGAGTCGAAGAATGCGCCACGCTGACTGGAAACATTGGAGGCCTTGGCCAAAGCTCCGTCGAGCATGTCCGGCAGTGCCGCGGCGATCACGAGTAGCAAACCCACTCGCAGGTAGCCCGCACCGATCGTGACTGCTGCTGCAATGGAGATGAGCAACCCCACCACCGTGAGATGGTCGGGGGTGATCTTGGTGCGGGTCAATGTGACGCCGACGGGGCGCACGTACTTGTCGACGTGGACGCGGAATTTGCCGTCAAACACGCGACGAGTCTACTTGTCGCCGTCAGGATTGTCTTCGACGAGACATTCCACGATGCGACCATCGACGGCATCAACGAGCACGAGTCCACGCTGCAATGGTGGCTCTTCACCGCTGTAGCAGAACACTCGCCACGTTGGTCGACTGCGCACACCACGCCACACCTGTTGGGCAGACGCGTGACCCACGGCAAATCCAACGGCTTGTGTTGCTCGCACCAGCGCATCGCGCTCGTTCACCTTCATTCGCCACGCTGCCGACAAACCGTAGAAGGCAAACAGAGCGAACAGAATCGCCGCGAACAAGAAACCATCGTTCACGATGGCCGTATCACTCTCGCGCGCAACGAACCACACGACTCCGCATACACCGGCGAATGCCAGGTAGATCACTGCGGGAATTCGTCGCCGACTGTTGTCGGGGAACTGATACGGCCCGACGAATCCAGTGATGTCGAGATCGCCGGGCAACGTGTCGCGAATCTCGTTCGGGTTCTTCACATCGTCGCTCATCGTCATCTTCCTTTCGGCCACGCGGCTCGCAAGCGGTCTGCCGTGGTCGCGAGTGTCTCGGATAACACCTTGGTGTTGGCTACCGTCACCGTGAAATTGGTATCGCCCACCCAGCGCGGCACCAAGTGCACGTGGAGATGCTGCGAGACGCTCCCACCTGCGGATGCCCCGAGGTTGAGTCCGACGTTCAGCCCCGCGGGGGTGTACGCCGCCTTCAGCGCAATGGTTGCGTCACGCACGGTGCACCACAACTCATCTCGTTCGGCGTCGGTGAGATCCTCAAGGTTTGCCACCTGTCGGTACGGCAACACCAGACAGTGACCATTGGTGTACGGATACGCATTGAGAATGACGAAGCACAACGGGCCGCGATGCACGATGTGGGTGTCGTCGTCCGGAAGACCACTGCTCAGGATTCGGGAAAAGATCGACTCCCCGGTACTCGAAGCATTGTTGCCTTCGGGGCCGAATCCCGACACGTACTCCGACCGCCAACCGGCCCACAAACGCTCGAGCACGGCTGCTGCTATCGCCCGGAACCTTCGCGCACGTCGGCACGAAGGCGTTCCAGGAAGCCGTTGAACGGTGTGTCTCGTTGCACGTCGCCACCGCGGGGGTTCACGCCAACGGTGTTTGCCGCAACGTCATCGTCGCCCACCACCAGCACGTAGGGAATCCGCTCCAACTTGGCGGCGCGAATTCGTTTACCGAGTTGCTCGTCGGCAACTGCCGTGTCGACCCTGAAACCTTCCTGGGCGAGTTGCGCCACCAACGAAGCGACGTGGACTTCGTGTGCACTCGTTACCGGCAAGATGCGCACCTGTACGGGAGCAAGCCACGTGGGGAACGATCCTCCGTAATGTTCGAGCAACACACCGAAGAATCGCTCGACGGATCCGAACAACGCACGGTGCAACATGATTGGGCGATGGCGTTGATTGTCGGCACCGACATACTCCAATCCGAATCGCTCCGGCAACTGGAAATCGGCTTGAATCGTGGAAAGCTGCCACTTCCGACCGATGGCATCCCGCACATCGATGTCGATCTTCGGTCCGTAGAAGGCTGCATCACCTTCACCGATTGAATACGGCACTCCGAGCTTCTCCAGAGCGGTGCGCAACGCAGTGGTGGCGATATCCCACATGTCGTCGGTGCCGATCGATTTTTCGATGTCGCGCGTGGAGAGCTTGTAGGTGAAGTCGTCGAAACCGAAGCGACGTAGCACGGACAGTACGAAACCCAGCAGCGATCCGATTTCTTCGGCAAGTTGTTCCTGTGTACAAAAAATGTGGCTGTCGTCCTGTGTGAAACCGCGAATTCGCAACAAGCCATGCAGGGTTCCGGCACGCTCGTACCGGTAGACCGTCCCCAATTCGAACAATCGCAACGGCAGTTCGCGATAGCTGCGCTGACGGTCGCGATAAATCAGACAATGCATCGGACAATTCATCGGCTTTGGGTAGTACGTGCCGTTGTCCATCTCCATCGGCGGATACATGCCGTCTTTGTAGAAGTCCAAGTGACCAGATGTCTCGAACAAGTGGGAGTTGGCGAGGTGCGGGGTGTAGACGAACTGATACCCACCGTTTTGGTGACGTTCGCGGCTGTAGTCCTCCATCAATTTGCGCACGATGGCTCCCTTTGGATGCCAAACCGCCAATCCTCCCCCCAATTCGGAGGGGAATGACAACAGATCCATCTCCGTTGCCAAGCGACGATGGTCGCGCTTCTCGGCTTCCTCCAGGCGCACCAGGTGTTCCTGCAATGCAGCCTTGGACTCCCACGCCGTGCCGTAGATGCGTTGCAACGTTGGCCCCTTCTCGTTGCTGCGCCAGTGTGCACCAGCAACCTTCATCAGGGCAAAGTGCGGCAGCTTCCCCGTGCTCGGCACGTGCGGACCACGACACAAGTCGACGAAGGTGTCACTGTTGCGATACACACTCACCGTGTCGCCACCAGACACCTCGCCTGCATCGTTGGCGTCGGCATTACCCGACGTGACACGCTGGATGATTTCACACTTGTAGGGCTGATCGGCGAACAACGCGAGGGCATCACGTGGCGACATCTCGGATCGTATGAAGGGCTGATTTGCGTCGACGATCTCGCTCATTCGTTTGCTGATCGCCACCAAGTCATCCTCGGTGAAGGTGCGGCCGTTTGGCAGTTCAAAGTCGTAGTAGAAACCGTCCTCGATTGCCGGACCAACGGTGAATTTGGCACCCGGGAACAACTGCAACACCGCCTGTGCCAATACGTGGGCCGTGGAGTGGCGCAGCACGTGACGTCCAGCGTCGGAATCGGCGGTGATGATCGACACTTGGTCGCCCGATGCCAACGGTGCGAGCAGATCCGTTTCCTTCAGGTTGACCACCGCCGCAACTGCGGCCTTCGCCAACCGCGAACCGATGGCTGCAGCAAGATCGGCGGCGCTCGCTCCGCTCGGCAACTGTTTCGTCGACCCGTCCGGCAGCCGAACATCGATCAGCGCTGCGTCAGCCATGCGCTGATTATTCTACGCTGGCCAACTTTGCTGCATCGGTTGTTGCACCATTGGCGAAACGCGGTATCTCGGCCGTGGCTTCCACGAGGGTCTCGGTGCGCTTTTTGGTGGCATAGGTGTTGCGATATTCCTGGCCCGTCAGTTCACGAATCTCGAACATGAGTTCATCGGTGATCTCACGCAGCAACATCGGATCGTTGGCGCGCGAAGAGTAATGCGCCATGCCGATCGGACGTCCGACCGAAATCCTGACGGTTCCGCCCAAGCGTGGGAATGGCGAATCGGGTGGTTGGATCTCGCGCGTTCCGACGATTCCCACCGGGAAGATTGGACAGCCAACCTTGAGCGCAAGTCGAGCAGCCCCGGTGTGTCCTTTGTACAACATGCCGTCCCTACTTCGTGTGCCCTCCGGGTAGATGCCGAACAATTCACCGCGGCGCAGCACTCGCTCGGCCGCATCGAGTGCGGCATGCGACTTCTCGCCGCCACTGCGATCGACGGGAATCATTCCAACCTTGGGGAAGAACCAACGCGTCTTCCACGAGTCCATGTACTCGCTCTTGCCGATGAACGAGATGTTGCGTGGTGACAACACCATGAGCAGAGCAGAATCCAGGAAGCTGATGTGGTTCGGACACAGGATGGCCGCACCCGACGTTGGCAAACGATCGAATCCGTCCACTTCGAAGCGCCAGGCCCGCTTGGCAAGCGGCTGTACAACGGTTCGCAATCGCGATTGAAACTGCGTGGCGCCGTTGAATACCCAGTCGGGAAACTGCTGCGCCGAACTCACCACGAGACGCCCAGAAGCACGGCGGCTGGGCGAACGTCGATTCCGTTGGCGGCCGCATCATCGATTGCAGTGATCGCCGATGGCACATCGAGGTCGTTGTCGAGGTGGCGACGAACGGTGTTGAGCATGTCCTCGCCTTCCTTGATCGATGATGCCGATACGGCTCCCTTTGAGTCAACCCCGACTGACATCCACTTGCCAAGCCGAGCGGTGGCTCGATCGATGAGACCTTTGTCCCACTCCCACTCATGGCGGTAGTGGTTGACCAGCAACCCGAGTCGAATGGCGCGCGGGTCGTACTGCCTGCGCAGCGCGTCGACGAACACGAGGTTGCCGCGGCTCTTGGACATCTTGTGTCCGTCCATCCACACCATGGCCACGTGCATCCAGTGTTTGACGAACGGCACACCCGTGGCGGCTTCGGACTGTGCACGCTCGCATTCGTGGTGCGGGTAGATGAGGTCGGTTCCGCCCCCATGCAAGTCGATGGTGGTTCCCAACTCGCGCAGGGCAAGGGCACTGCACTCGATGTGCCAGCCCGGTCGCCCCGAACCCCAGATGGTGTCCCACGCCGGCTCGTCGTGGGCAGAGGGCTGCCACAGCACGAAGTCCAGCGGGTGTCGCTTGTGAGGATCGTCGACGTTGCCGCCTCGCTCGCGCGCCAACTTCAGCATGTGGTCTTCGTCGTATTTCGAAACGGAACCGAACTCGGAGAACTTTGCCACGTCGAAATACACCGAACCGCCTGCCTGATAGGCGTAACCGCGCTCCAGCACCTTGCCGATGAAGCCTCGGATCTCGGGAATCGCCGACGATGCACGTGGTGTGGCATGCATTGGTACGAAATTCAGCGCTCGTAAATCGTCCTCAAGTCGATGCTCCTCTCGGGCAGCCAAATCGAGGTAGTGCATGTCGAGTTCGCGTGCTTTTGCAAACAATGGATCGTCCACATCGGTGACGTTGCGCACGCACTTGACCGTGCGCCCGGTATCGATCAAACGACGAATGAGTACGTCGTAGGTGATGAACGTAAACGCGTGACCAAGGTGTGTGGCGTCGTACGGCGTCACGCCGCAGACGTACATCTTTACTTCATTACCCGGAACAAAGTCGACGACGTCGCGTCGTGCCGTGTCGTAGAGGTGCACGCGCTCGGTTAGTCGATTCCCGTGAAGCGTGGTGCGACACGCGTCTTGTAGCGGACGTTCAGTTGCAACAGCACCGCGGTAAGTGCTTCGATCGCCAGGGCATTCGACAAGAGCCCCGCATTGAGCGGTCGACAGCCCGCGATGCGCGAGACGATCTCGCTCACCGTCTTGGTGGCCTGCGGGTCATCGGAGCAGATCAGGACATCGCTGTCCACTTCGTGGTCGAGCGCACCCAGCTCGGTGGCTGGAAGGTGCTGAAACGCAGCGACGACCTTGGATTTCGGAATCGCCGCTTGAACGTGCGCAGCGATGCTGCCACGCGGCGGAATGAGCGGCTGAAACTCCTTGCCGACGCGCACCAGTGCGTTCGCCATGGTGATGACGATCTTCCCCTCGAGCGCACCGGAGAGTTCGGTCACCGTCGTTGCGGCCGAGTCCCACGGAGTTGCCAGCACGATGATGTCGGACGCGGCTGCTTGGGTGTTGTCCCCACCCGTGAGTTGCAGATGTCGATCGGCCCATTTGGTTTGCAGTTCGACCACCACTTCGCGACCGCGTTCGGCGGTGCGTGATCCAATGAATCCCGGATAGCCCACCGAAGCAAGTCGCACCGCAAGTGCGCTGCCCGCCGGACCCGTTCCGCCCAGATACCCGATGCTCGGGAGCGCAGTAGTCATGTCCACTACCGTAGCGACGTGACGATTCTTGCTGGAAAGCGGCTGGTAATCACTGGCGTCCTCACCGACGCGTCGTTGGCATTCGGAGTCGCCAAGTTGGCACAGGAGCAAGGTGCCTCCGTGATGCTCACCGGCGCCGGACGCGGACTCTCCATCACCGAGCGCACCGCCAGGAAACTCCCCTCGCCCGCGCCGGTCGCTGAGTTCGATGTGACCAATCCGGATCATGTCGCCTCTGCGCGCGCTGCAGCCGAGCAACACCTTGGTGGAGTCGATGGCGTGTTGCACTCCATCGGGTTTGCACCAGCCGCCTGTCTGGGGGACGATCTCATGGCCGCCACGTGGGACGACGTGTCCGTTGCCGTTCACGTTTCGGCCTACTCCTTGAAGACCCTCGCCGACGCGTTCGTTCCGCTCATGACCAACGGCGGCAGCATCGTCGGACTCGACTTCGACAACACCGTCGCATGGCCGGCATACAACTGGATGGGCGTGGCCAAATCGGCGCTCGAATCCACCAGCAGGTATCTCGCACGAGAACTTGGGCCTCGCCGAATTCGTTGCAACTTGGTGGCAGCCGGACCGATCCGCACCATGGCCGCAAAGTCCATTCCGTCGTTTGCGCAGTTCGAGGACATCTGGAGCCAGCGCGCTCCGCTTGGCTGGGACATCCACGATTCCTCCGCCGTGGCTCGCGCATGTTGTGCGCTGTTGTCCGACTGGTTTCCTGCCACCACGGGCGAGATCGTGCACGTCGATGGCGGATACCACGCCGTTGGCGCATAACGACGTGGCGACGCCACACGGCGGGAACCGACTCGGCGACGAATCTTCGCCGTACCTTCGTCAACATCGCGACAATCCCGTGGCATGGTGGCCCTGGTGTGACGAAGCGTTTGCAGAGGCAAAGCGTCGTGAGGTTCCCGTTCTCTTGTCGGTTGGCTACTCTGCCTGCCACTGGTGTCACGTGATGGCGCACGAGTCATTCGAAGACGTCGAGGTTGCCGACGTGATGAACCGACTCTTCGTGAACGTGAAGGTCGACCGCGAGGAGCGCCCGGATGTCGACAGCGTGTACATGGACGCCGTCCAAGCAATGACGGGACGCGGCGGCTGGCCGATGACCGTGTTCCTCACTCCTGATGCCCAGCCGTTCTTCGGTGGCACCTACTACCCGAAACCCACGTTCCTGCAGTTGATGTCGGCGATCGACGACGCATGGCGCAACCGCCGCGAGGACATCACCAACAACGTCGCCGCGCTGGTGGACAACATCGGGCGAACGTCGCAGATCTCCACCAATCCACAGCTGCCGCCAATCGACGTCTTTGCCGCAGCCGTGGCTCAGCTGGACGGAACCTTCGACGACGCTTGGGGCGGTTTCGGCTCGGCACCGAAGTTTCCGTCGACGATGGCGCTCGAATTGCTGCTGCGCTCGTACCTGAATGACGAGTCTGCGAGGACTCGTACGATCATCACCACTTCGCTGGACGCCATGGCGTCGGGCGGTATGTACGACCACCTCGGTGGTGGATTCTCTCGCTACAGCGTGGACGAGAAGTGGTTGGTGCCGCACTTCGAGAAGATGCTGTACGACCAAGCACTGCTCGTTCGGCCGTACCTCCATGCATCGATGGTGATGCATGAGCCACGTTGGCGTCAGGTGGTGGAAGAGACCATCGGTTACGTCTTGAGGGATTTGTGCTCACCAGAAGGTGCCTTCTACAGCGCGGAGGATGCCGACTCCCTGGACGAGTCCAGACACTCCCACGAAGGACATTTCTACGTCTTTACCCCCGAACAGGTGCGACGCATCGTGCCCGAACACCTCGTTGAGCTGGCGTTGTCGTGGTACGACATCACCGACGCCGGCAACTTCGAGGGAAAATCGATTCCCTGTCGCATCTCCCAGCGCGGGCGACTGACACGCAACGAGGACGTGGAAACCATTCGATCGCTGCTGCTTGCGGCCCGAAACACCCGGCATCGCCCATTGCGCGACGACAAGGTCATCACCGAATGGAATGCGCTCATGGTGTCGTCACTTGCAGAAGCAGCAAGTGCCTTCGCCAATGACGAATGGGCGGCTGCCGCACAGCGCGCCGGAAATTTCCTGTCCACCACCATGCGACGCAGTGACGGACGATGGTTTCGTACGTGGCACCGCGATGCAACCCCCAAACACCTCGCCATGGCTGCCGACCTTGCCAATTTGGTGGACGCATTCACCCGCCTGTACGAGTTGTCGGGAATGGCCCGTTGGGTCACCCTTGCGCGCGAAGCAGCCGATCAATTGCTCACACACCACTGGGACCCGAGTGATGGCGGATTGTTCACCACGCCCGACGATGGCGAGCGCCTGATCGTTCGTCAAAAAGATCTCATCGACAACGCAACACCGTCGGCAAATTCCGTTGCCGCGCTCGCACTCCACCGACTCGCCGCTCTCACCGGCGATGAGCGCTTTCGAGACCACGCCGATGCCATCTTAAAATTGCTCGCCCGCATCGTGGAGAGTGCACCAACCGCATTTCCCCACTTGCTCTGCGCGCTACACCTTCGCCATGTCGGTCCCACGGAAGTGGTGGTCACCGGAAAGCGTGGCGAATTGGTGCAGCTGATCCATGGGCAGTGGTTGCCCACCGTGGTGCTGGCATGGGGTGAGTCGTTTCCCTCTCCGCTCTTTGCGGATCGTCGGGACGGTTTGGCATACGTGTGCCGCCAATACGCGTGTCAGGCCCCTGCTGCTAGCCGTGACGAACTGGTGGCGGCACTACGAGGTGCGCTCACCAACCGTTGAAGTGAACAACCTCGTCGGCTTCGGCGCGCCTGCGACCAGCGCTCAGACCGGCGCCGAATGCGGCATCGTCGCGTTCGGCTGAGGTGGGTACCCGTTCGTACCCCATTGCGATTGCCCCGATGAGCTGCAGTCGTGGCGGAATCCCGAGTGCGGTCCGCAATTCGGCTTCGCCACGAAAGACTCCAAAGAACAGCGCACCCACACCAGCGTCGTGCGCCGCCAGCAACAGTGTCATCGTCGCGAACGACGCGTCAACGGTCCAGTACGGAGTTGGCCACGCGTCGAGTGATCCACCGAGATCGGACTTCGACTTGTCGTTCTCCGAGTAGCGGTCGAGGTATGCCTGTGGGTCGGCGAAGGACAACGCAATGAGCGGTGCCGCAAAGAGATGCTGCCAGCGAAACGCGGATCGAGTCTCGCTGGTCATGGTTGCCGACCAGAAGGTTTCGGTCTGCGCACCTTCGAGTACGACCAAATTCCATCCTTGTGTTCTTCCTGCCGACGGCGACCGTGTCGCCGAGTTCACGAGACGGGCAAGGAGACCCCGATCGATGGGATCCGGTCGGAACGCTCGCACCATTCGTCGAGTGGACACCAATCGCTCGAACGGCGTCGGGCTTGCATCATTCACGGCGTACGGCGTGGCATCGCTCACGGCGACGCCGAGTCAGCGCTTCTTGCCGAGTTTGGCCAGCGACTCGGCCATGGTCCAGCCATGAACGATGAGTACGCCGCCTTTGGCAACGTTCACGCCCTTGAAGAACGCGGAGATTTCCGGGGCAATCTTCGGCTTCGTCACGGGTTCGTAGTCGATGAAACCGGACTGCGCATTGGTTTTGGCGATGAACGATGCCGGATCGTATTGCGGCTCGATGGCGTATCGGCGAGCCAGTCGCCGTCCCCATGCACGCTCTTCTCCAACGGCGTTGTACTTGGGACGCGGAATCATGCTGGTGACTGCCGAGAAGGCTTCCAGTCCGGCTGGTGTGACGAAACGTGCACCAATGACGACGTCCTCGTCAGGAAACGCCATCAACGCACGGTGGTAGGCCTCCGTCATGAGACCCTTCATCGCTGCATCACGTTTGGACGTGCGCTTGACGCTCAACAGACCCATGACGACGCACGGCGTGCCGCCCAGACGCTCGAGTGTGAGGAACATGAAACCAGCAAGGGTCTTGCCGTCGTAGGCAGTCGTTGCCAGCACCCATGAGTCCTTGGCCTTGGACACTGCACCGATGCCGAAAGCACCACCCATCGCTGCGAATTCGTCCAGGTCGGCGTCAGTCAACGCGCTCGCGTCGCGAGTAGCGATTTTCACACGTCTAGTCTGCCAGCAAAAATCTGAATTCAGACAGGTGACGGTTCGACACCACGTGGACTATTGAATCGTTACGGCTTCACCAAACTTGGCGCGCAACAAGCCGATGACCTTTCCTATATCCACCGAATACTCCGGGCCGAGTGCCACCACCTTGGCGCCGAACGTGAGGAACACCGGGGAATCACCGGGATGCGACTCCAACAGCCCACGTACATCGGCGATTTCGTCCGGAGTCACCGCGCGACGTGCAAAGTCGATGTGCAACGACTCAATACCGTTCTTGGGAACATCCACCACGCTGATGTCGGATGCCATGAGCGACGTTCGGCCATCGTCGCGACGATCCAGTCGCCCGCGAATGATCACGATCTGATCGTCCACCACGAGGTGTCCCTGTGTGGCGAACAGTCGCGGGAAGACGGTGACTTCGATTGCACCGGCGAGATCTTCCAAGGTGAAGGTGGCCATCTGCTCGCCTTTGCGTGTGAACTTTCGGTCGACCCCGACCACGACACCCCCGAGCACGAGGTTGTCCTCCGTTCGATCGGGTACTTCCACGATGGGACACGTGACGCGACGACCCATCACGGTTTCCAGGCCACGCAGCGGATGGTCGCTCACGTAGAAACCGAGCATCTCCTTCTCCAATCGCAATTGCTCGGACTTGTCGAACACCAGATCGGGAATTTCGGCTCGTTCGGAGTAGCCGTCGGTCTGGGACTGGTCATCGCCGAACAAACTCATCACGCCTTGGTCGCGTTCGCGACGACGAACGAGTGCCTGGTCGACGAGGGATTCGAAGACCAACAGCAGTCCACGACGCGGATGACCGAGCGAATCGAAGGCCCCGGCTTTGATGAGGGACTCCAAGGTGCGCTTGTTCAGTGCCTGTTCGGGAACCCGATCGAGGACGTCGTAAAACGACTCGAACTTTCCCGTCTTTTCCCGTGTCTCCACGATGAGCGCAGCGACGCCTTCGCCGACGTTTCGAATTCCCGACAAACCGAAGCTCACTGCCAACTGACCTTCGATCGGCGCAAAGTCGACACCGGAATCGTTGATGTCGGGAGTACGAACAGTCACCTGGTTGCTGCCTGCGTCCGACAGGTAGAGCGCTGCGCGATCATTGTTGCCCTTCACTGACGTGAGGAGACATGCGAAATATTCCACCGGGTAGTGCGCCTTCAACCACGCAGTTTGATACGTGATGAGTCCGTAGCCGAACGCGTGACTCTTGGTGAACGCGTAGTCGGCGAACTTCTCGATGATGCCGAAGAGTTCGCGCCCGAGCGACTCGCCGTATCCGCGCTCGGCACATCCACCGACGAACTTGGGTCGCTGCTCGGCCATCGCAACGGGATCCTTCTTGGCGCACGCTTTGCGCAACGAGTCGGCTTCCGAGAGCGAGTAGCCGGCAAATTTTTGGGCAACCCGCATGATGCTTTCCTGATAGATCATCAGGCCGTACGTGTCCCCCAGTACCTCGGTGGCATCGTTGTGGAAGAAACGCGACGGCTTGCGCGCGTTTTTGAAGTCGGCGTAGTCGTTGTGCATATTCTCTGCCATCGGACCCGGGCGGTACAACGCCAGAACGGCGGCGATGTCCTCGAATCGGCGCGGAAGCAGCGAGCGCAGGAGTGCGCGCATGGGCGTGGACTCCAACTGGAACACGCCGATGGTGTTGGCTGAAGCCAACAGTTGATACGTCTTGGGATCATCGAGCGGAATGTCGTTGATGTCGAAATCGGGCCGCTTCTTGCGAATGAGTAGCTCGGCATCGGTGATGACGTCGAGATTGCGCAATCCGAGGATGTCCATCTTCAACAGGCCGAGGGACTCGACACCGTGCATTTCGTATTGAGTAACGACCGGAGACTCCTCGGGTTTGCGACCAGGCTCCGGCTTGCGCTGAATAGGGAGATACTCCGTGAGTGGTTCCTTGGTGATCACCACCGCCGCTGCGTGAATACCGACGGATCGCTTCAGACCCTCCAGTCCTCGCGCGACATCCACCACGCGTTTGGCTTCGGCATCGGTTTCGCAGAGTGCCCGCAGGTCGGCAGCGGCGCGAAAGCCGTCCATGTGCTTGTCGTCCTGCTCGAAGCAATACCGCAGCGGCGTGTCACGACCCATGACCACAGGTGGCATCAACTTGGCGATTCGATCCCCGGTGGCGTAGGGGTGACCGAGAACTCGTGCTGCATCGCGCACCGCATTGCGAGCCTTGATGGTGCCGAAGGTGATGATTTGCGCAACATGGTCGCGGCCATACTTCTCGGCGGCGTAACGAATCATCTCGTCGCGATAGCGGGAGTCGAAGTCCATGTCGATGTCGGGCATCGACACTCGGTCCGGGTTGAGGAAGCGTGCGAACAGCAGGTCGTACTTCACGGGATCAAGATCGGTAATTCGTAGTGCGTAGGCCACCGCACATCCGGCAGCCGAACCGCGCCCAGGACCCACGCGAATGCCCTGCTCGCGCGCATGCCGAATGAGATCCCACACGATGAGAAAGTACGAGGCGAAACCCATGTCGCAGATGACCTTCAACTCGTACGCGAGTCGCTCCACTACCGCCTTGGGAACCTCGTTTCCCCAGCGCTCGGTTGCACCCTGACGTGCGAGATGCTCGAGATACGAGCGGTCATCCGTAAAACCAGCCGGAATCGGGAAGTCGGGCAGCACGAACTTGCCGAACTCGATCGTGGTGTTGGCCCGCTCGGCGATCCACAACGTGTTGTCGCAGGCCTCGGGTGTGTCGCGAAACAACTGACGCATCTCTGCAGAGGTCTTGAGGTAGTGCTCCTCCCCCTCGAACTTGAATCGCTTCGGGTCGGCGATGGTGCATCCCGTCTGTACGCACAACAACGCGTCATGGGCCTCCGCATCGTGTCGGTGTACGTAGTGGGAATCGTTGGTGGCAAGAAGCGGTGCGTCGATCTCGCTCGCGATCTTGATCAAGTCGCCCATCGTGCGACGCTGGTCGGCAATGCCGTGATCCTGTAGTTCGACGAACAAGTTGTCACGCCCGAAGATGTCCTGCAGGCGGCCTGCGGTGCGCTTTGCCTCGTCGTAGTCGTTGCGCATGAGCGCCTGGAGCACGTGCCCACCCAAGCATCCCGTGGTGGCGATGATGCCCTCATGATGTCGCTCGAGGAGTTCCCAGTCCATTCGAGGTTGGTAGTAGTAACCCTCCAGGAAGGCCTGACTCGACAACTTGATCAGGTTGCGATAGCCCGTGTTGTTCTCGCACAAGAGCGTGAGGTGGTAATACAGTTTGCGCCCGGCCTCGGTGTCGCCACCCGAGTCGTCGATCTGGCCGCGACGCTGTGGTCGTTCGAATCGCGACTCGTAGGCCATGTAGGCCTCGGTGCCGATGATCGGATTGATTCCCGCGCTTCGACACGTTTGATAGAACTCCAAAACTCCGTACATGTTGCCGTGATCGGTGATGCCGATACCTGGCTGACCGTCACTGACGGCACGTTCGATGAGTTCGTCGACGCGTGCCGCCCCATCGAGCATCGAGAACTCGGTGTGGACATGGAGGTGAGTGAACGAAGAGGCCATCGCAGGAAAGCCGAGAGTACCAGCGGGCTCCGACGCCCCGAGCGACTGACGGTTTTCGGCGTAAAGCGGCTAAATGTACGTGCCGGGTCGCTCCGGCACCGTGGCACCCGACGCCGGGAGCTGACGCATTTGCTCGAGTTGCTGACGCGCGGCCAACTGCTGGGCAAACAACGTTGCCTGAATGCCATGAAAGAGACCTTCGAGCCATCCCACGAGTTGTGCCTTCGCAACTCGCAATTCTGCGTCGCTGGGAACCTCGCCGTCCTTGAAGGGAAGTGCCAGCGTTTGCAACTCCTCGCGAAGATCGGGCGAGATGGCGTCTGCGATTTCCACGATCGACCGTTCGTAGATTTCTGCTAGTCGCTCGCGACTCGGCAAGTCCAGCTGCATCTGACGCACCTCTTCGAGCAAACCCTTGATCATGGACCCGATTCGCATCACCTTTGCCGGCTCCTGCACGGTCTCATCGCCGTTGGAGTTGGTGTCGCCGTCGGAGCTCAGCGCGGCCAAGCCGTTCAGCAACTCGCCGCGTTCGGGAGTGGTGTCGCTCATGGTGGCTTAGTTCTATCAGCGAGCGCCGAGCGCCAACAACGGCACATCAACCTCTGCTGAGGTGAGTGAGCCGTGCCGACACTGCAACTGGAAGTAGGTCTTGTCGGCTGGATCGTCGAAGCTCACCTCGTATTTGGCCATGACAGCAACGTCTCCGAGGCGACGACGAACGACATCGTTGACGCGGCGCCCGAAGTACCCCTGTTCGATCATCTCGTCACGCGTCATGACCCATGCCACATCACCGTGATGGCTCTTTGCCAAGGCCGCCACATCGTCCACTCGCCCGTTCTTCACGTGCAGCCAGCGGAACCGACCTTCGCCCGACTGGTGCGTCAGGCGACTCGTCACCTCGGAAGCCAACATCATCGTGTGCTCGCCGACCATGACCTGACCGTGATCGGCGGTCACGAGCAACACGGCATCTTGCGGCAACACGGACGCGATGTCTGCAATCATTCGGTCGACGGTGAGAAGTTCGGCGTCGTAGTGGTCCCCGAATCCACGCTCGTGTGCAATCTTGTCGATGCCGTCGTAATAGCAGTACACGAACCTCTCTCCACGCGCCAACAAATTGCGAACATCAACCACCATGCTGGATGCCGCACGCCAGCTGAACATGCGTTGATCGCGCAGGTGCGACTCGGTGAACGCGGTGCCATCAAATTCCGCCTTGGACAGCACCGGTATCGAGGCGCCGAGAAATGGTGGACACGGTTGCACGTCACGCGGCATGAGACGACGGCGAACATCGCCACGGTCGTCTGCCCAGCGAAGCATCTGCACGACCTGCCCAGCGAAGTCGATTCGATACCCAACGAGCCCATGTTCTCCCGGTGCAGCGCCAGTGGAGATGGAGGTGAGTGCGGTCACCGTCGTGGTGGGGGCGATGGTGGTGATGGAAGATCCCTGCATCGACGCCAGGGTGGTGGTGCTGGCGGGCACGTTGACGATCCGATCTTGCAGCTGGTGCCAGCCGAGTCCATCAACCACCAAGAGCACTACTTGTCTTGCACCACGAGCCACCTGCGGAAAGAAGTCAGGGAGTGCATCAGCCCCGCCCGGACCGAGAAGAGCCGGAACGATGTTGGTAACGCACGCACCGTCGTAGTCCGGACGACGAGGCGCGGCATCGATGATGCGGGGCGCGCGCAGGGCATGCGGAGTTCGCTCTGCGCCAGACATCTCCCCTCCTAGTCAAGCGGCGAACTCAGCACCACCGATCCATGCCGTGCAGACGGCATTCCCGGACACACGCTGATGGTGCCCGCGACGTGCGTTTACGATGGAAGCGTGCGGGTGTCTACACGGGGCGACTATGCATGTCGCGCGATGTTGTCACTGGCACTTCATGCCGATCAACCCGGGCCGATCTCGGTTCGCGACATCGCCACGCGCACCGCACTTCCCCAACCGTACCTAGAACAGATTCTCTTGGCACTCAAGGGTGCTGGATTGGTGAACTCCAAGCGGGGTGTCGGTGGTGGATACACCTTGGCGCGTCATCCCGACAAAATCCTGTTGTCGGAGATTCTCTCAGCCGTTGACGGACCCATTTCTCTCGGCGACTTCGGCGAGCCACATCGCGACGGTGCGTGTGATCATGAAGGACAATGCGTGCTGCTCGCCATCTGGCACGCCGTTGGCGAACATATGCGCGACCATTTGGCCAAGTTCACGCTCGGCGGGGTCCTCGCGGCTGCGCGCGGTGAATCGCCCTGGCCCGATGAGGACTCGCGAACGCCAACCACACGTCGCCGATAGCCGCGCGCGACATTCTGCCTCGTCACGCTTAGCGCGATGTGGAGCGTTGCCGCGAAATCACGACAGAAGTGACAAGAGCGCAGAAAAGTCCTGCGGCGTCGGTGCGGTGAACGTGTGCCGTTCACCCGTACGCGGATGATCGAAAGCCAATTCCTGGGCGTGCAACATGGGTCGTGCGGCACGTAGCCCGGACCGAACGCCACCGTACGTCGCATCGCCCACCACCGGGTGACCGATCGATGCAAGGTGAACACGAATCTGATGGGTTCTGCCCGTTTCCAATCGACACTCCACGAGTGCTGCGTCCTTTGGTTCGTGGAACGATTGCTTCACTACGTAGTGGGTTCGCGACGCGCGACCATCCACCACCACCGCCATCCGAGTCGGGTCCCGTTGATCGCGACCGATTGGCGCGTCGATCACCCCATTGAGCGAGATGGGAACTCCCCACACCAATACCGAATACACGCGAGTGACGCTTCGCGAAGAGAGCTGTTCCACCAACGACTCATACGCATGCTGCGTTCGAGCCACAACGATCAAACCGGTGGTGCCCGAGTCGAGGCGATGCACCAATCCGGGCCTCATCGGATCGCCGACGCCGGCGATGTCGGGATGAGTTGCCAGCAAATAGTTCACCATCGTGCCGGACTGATTTCCCGCACCGGGATGTACGACGACTCCCGCCTCCTTGTTCACCACGATGACATCGTCGTCCGCGTACACCACATTCATGGACTTACTGTCGTCGGCGACGGGAAACTCAGGACCCTTGGCTTGAGTCACATCGATGACGATGGTTTGACCCTCCGTCATCTTCTCCTTACCGGCGACGACGACGGCTCCGTCGACGGACACTCCACCCGCATCGATCAGTGTCGCGGCGGCGTTTCGGCTGATATCGGCGACGAGCGAGACCACCCGATCGATTCGAACACCTGCGAGCGAGGCGGGAATGGGTTCTACGATGCGCCGGGCAATCCCGCCAACAGTGTCATCGCTCATGATTCCGTCACCGCCGGTTTGCGAATCGACGCGACGATCATCAATGCCGCGCCGACGGTTATTGCGGAATCAGCGATGTTGAATATCGGAAACCACTGCAAGTCGATGAAGTCCACAACGGCACCTCGCAACCACGCCTCCCCACGCAAGAGACGGTCGATCAAATTGCCGATTGCCCCACCAACGATCATTCCGGCAGCGACTGCAGCCAACCCGGTCGCTGAGCGTCGCAACCACAACACGATGACGATCACCACGACGAAGCCCATCGCACCAATGATGGGGCCTGCGCCGGACGCTTGCGAAAATGCCATCCCCTTGTTGAAGGCCAAGTTGAAGCGCAGCGAACCGATGAGGTCGATGGTGCGGTTGTCTGACAACCGATTGAGCGCCCAGTGTTTGGTGAGCTGATCTGCGACGACGATGCTCGCAATCAGAATCCAGAGTCGCCGTATTGCGACGCCGCTCATCTACTGCCCAGACCGCCGGCGCGTTCGGTGACGAGCTCGGTGGCCCATGGCAACACTTCTAGACGTTCCCGGGGAATCGGCAGACCCGAGTACGACGAGTAACCGTACTCTCCGATTTCCATTCGCTGCAGTGCCGCATCGATGGCCTCGACTTCGGCAAGTGCCTGATCGGAGAGGATGAGGTCGCGCTCACGCTCCACCACCATGGTGTCGCCTTCGCCACCCTCCTCACCGAAGTCGACGTCGCCCATCTCCTGGTTGGCAACGATCTCTTGTGCTTCTTGGGTGAGTCGCTTTGCCTGACCAACCAACTCAATTCTCTTCTCCAGCAACAGTGCCCTCTGCGACTTCAAGAAGGCGATGTCGAATTCCTTCGTTGGTGTGATGCCATCGATGGGGTCCAGCTTCGTGATCGGCGGTTTGACCGGCTTGGCCATCGCCTTTTCCTGTTGGGCACGGATGCGGGCTTCTTCTTCGTCTCGGAGGGCTCGGATACGCGCCCGTTCGGATTCTCGCGCCATGCGCTCGGCTTCTTTGGCCTTGGTGATCTTGTCGCGTTCGCGCTGCTTCTCACGACGTTCTTCTTCGATTGCCGCGCGCTTGCGGGCCTGTTCACGCTTGCGCTCTTCGATGATGACTTGACGCTCGAGATCGCGACGACGCTTTTCTGCCAACTTCTCCCTGGCGATGCGCTTGCGCTCGGCGAGTTTCTCTCGGGCGACTCGCTTGCGCTCACGCTCGGCAGCGATGCGCTTTTGCTTACGTTCACGCTCGGCGAGCAGTCGCGCCTGCTTGCGCTTCTTCTCCTCGACCTGTTTCTTCAACGCGGCTTTCCGACGTGCGGCTTCTGCTTTCTGTTTGGCCTGCTTGCGCTTCTTTTCCTCGAGCGCTTTCTTGGCCTTGCGGCGCTTTTCTTCCATGGCTCGCTTGGCCTTGCGGCGCTTTTCTTCCATGGCTTTCTTGGCCTTTCGTCGTTTTTCTTCCAGTAACCGCTTGGCCTTGCGGCGACGGAGTTCTTCGAGCTTGCGGCGTTTGGCTGCCGCCTGCTTCTGTAGGGCTGCTCTCTTGGCTGCGGCCATTCTCTTTATCGCGGCCTTTTTTGCTGCGGCTTTCTTCTTCGCGGCAATACGTTTCTTTTGCGCTGCCTTGCGCCTGGCGGCTGCATTCATGACCCCGTCAGGGTAGCCGCTCAACCCCCACATGCAGTGGCATGTCGTCCAGCATGGTGGTGGGTGCTACATCGGCTCCCTCGGTGGAAACGAACCGAACCTCTCGAGCCAGAGTCTCGGTTGCGACCATCTGCTCATGCTTTCGAACGCAGGCGGCAACGTGATCCGGAACACCGAGTGTGAGTCGAATTCGATCGGACACGTGCAACCCGGCATCGCGACGCGCCTGCTGCACCAGTCGAATTACATCACGAGCGACACCTTCCTGCCGCAGGTCGTCATCCACTGCCAGGTCCAGTACGACGATGCCCGACCCGTCGGCAAGTGCGGTACTCGCTCGGTCGCCGGCTCCGGTGGCAACCAACATGAGCGAATACTCACCATCGCGTAGCTCCACGCCCCCGGCCACCACGGTGTCACCCTTCTTCGACCAATCACCCTGCTTGACCGCGCGAATCACCTTTTGCGTGTCGGGTCCCAAACGTGGCCCAAGTGCAGCCGGAGTCACCACCAATTCACGGCGGGCATGTTCGTCGACATCGGTGCTCAGCACCACGGCGCGCACGTTGACTTCGTCCTTGATGACATCGACGAAGTCGCCGAGTACTGCAGCCCGTGAACTGGCCACCACCAGCGAGGCCAGCGGTTGGCGCACGCGCAATTGGTGCGCCTTGCGCAAGGACAACGTCGATGAACACACGTCACGCGCCAGATCCATCGCGACGACCAAATCATCGGCAACGGCGAGACCCTCGATGGTGGGCCAGGCGGTGAGATGCACACTGCGCTCACCGGTGAGACCGCGATAGATCTCCTCCGAGGTGAGCGGCAACAGAGGTGCAGCAACTCGGCACACGATGGTGAGCACGCTGTGCAGTGTGTTGATGGCCGATTGGTCGCCATCCCAGAATCGGTCCCGACTTCGACGGATGTACCAGTTGGTGAGCACGTCCAGAAAATCTCGTACTTGCGCGCAGGCATCGAACAGATCGTTTCGTTCGAACGCGATCGTGGTGGCTTCGACCAGGCTGCGACACTTTGCCACGATGTATCGATCGAGCACGTTGTTGCTCGATGTGTCGAACTCGCCACGGGTGTTGGCGGCATTCGCATACAGCGACAAGAAGTACCACGAGTTCCACAGCGGAAGGATGTTCTGTCGCACGGTGTCGCGTATGCCCGCTTCGGTCACCGAGAAGTCGGCTCCGCGGAGGATCGACGATGACAGCAGGTACCACCGCATGGCATCGGCGCCGTAGGTGTCGAACACCTTCATCGGGTCGGGATAATTGCGCAGGCTCTTGGACATCTTTTGTCCGTCATCGCCCAGCACGATGCCGTGACTCACACAACTCTTGAACGCCGGTCGATCAAAGAGCGCCGTGGCAAGAACGTGCAACGTGTAGAACCATCCGCGCGTTTGACCGATGTACTCCACGATGAAGTCACCGGGATAGTGACTCTCGAACCATTCACGGTTCTCGAACGGGTAGTGCACCTGGGCAAAGGGCATCGAACCGCTCTCGAACCAGCAGTCGAGCACCTCCGGCACGCGCCGCATCATCGACGTGCCGCTCGGGTCGTCAGGATTGGGGCGAACGAGGTCGTCGACGACAGGACGGTGCAACTCGCCCACCTTCACGCCGAAGTCACGCTCCAGCTCGGCGATGCTGCCGTACACGTCGATTCGCGGAAACTCCGGATTGTCGCTTCGCCACACCGGAATGGGTGATCCCCAGAAACGATTTCGGCTGATCGTCCAGTCGCGGGCGTTTTCCAGCCATTTGCCGAAACTGCCATCGCGAATGTGGTCGGGCACCCAGGAGATCTGCTGATTCAACTCCACCATGCGTTCCTTGATGGCCGTGACGTTCACGAACCACGAGCTGACGGCTCGATAAATGAGCGGGGTTCCCGTACGCCAGCAATGCGGATACGAGTGGTCGTAGGTTTCGTGTCGCAACACCACGCCCTGCTCTTTGAGCTTCTTAATGATGAGTGGATTGGCCTCGAACACTTGCAGTCCGGCAAAGTCGCCAACCTCGCTGGTGAACCGACCACGCGAATCGACGGGTACCACCAACTCGATGCCTGCTTCGGCGCAGAGTCGCTGGTCGTCCTCACCGAAACCCGGCGCGATGTGCACCACACCGGTGCCGTCCTCGGTGGTGACGAAGTCGCCGGCGAGTACACGGAATGCGTCGGTGCGGTCAACACCGCTTGCGCGATCGGCAAAGTACGGCAGCAACGGCGCATAGCGTCGCCCGACGAGTTCGCTTCCACGAAGCGTGCCCACCTGTTGGGCTCCTGCGAGTTCACGCTCGTAGGCCTCGCGACGCGCGACCGCCATGACATAACGAATCCCGTTCAGCTCGTAGACGCCGTACTCCACATCGGCGCCGACTGCGAGCGCAAGATTCGACGGCAGCGTCCATGGCGTGGTGGTCCACGCCAACAGACGCTCACCCGTTTCGAGCGTGAAGCCAACGGTGAGTGCAGGATCCTGCACCATTTTGTAGGTGTCGTCCATTCGCGTCTCGGAATTCGAAAGCGGAGTCTCCAACGCCCACGAGTAGGGCAGCACCCGAAAACCTTCGTAGATGAGCCCCTTGTCCCACAGCGTCTTGAACGCCCACAGAACGCTCTCCATATAGGACAGGTCGAGCGTCTTGTAGTCGTTGTCGAAATCAACCCAGCGAGCCTGACGCGTGACATACCGACGCCAGTCATTGGTGTACTGCAGCACCGAGGTGCGGCAGTGGTCATTGAACTTCTCGATGCCAAAATCGGTGATTGCTTGACGACCAGAGATACCGAGCTGCCGCTCGGCTTCTGCCTCCGCTGGTAGGCCGTGACAGTCCCAACCAAAGCGCCGCTCCACGCGCTTGCCACTCATGGTGCGATAGCGCGGTACCGCATCCTTCACGAATCCCGTCAGCAGGTGTCCGTAATGCGGTAAGCCATTGGCAAACGGAGGACCGTCGTAGAAGACGAACTCTGCATCTGGCGTGCCGCTCTGCTGGGCTGGTGTCGCGGAGGTGGTGCGGGGGTGCTGTTCTACCGACGCATCGAATGTGTTGTCGGCTTCCCAGAACGCAAGAATGCGTTCTTCCATCTCGGGAAGATTTGGCTGCGCAGCAACCTGCGGATACGAGCCAGCCATCAGACGGGGCTGCTCACAAACCTGCGGAAACCAGCATTCGCTGCACGAACCCGAGAGCGAACACCACCACGATGGGCGAGATGTCGAGAGGTCCGATGCTGGGAATGATGCGACGGGCCGGACCAAGCACGGGTTCGGTGATCTGGAAGAGCACGCGGTTCACCTGCGACAACGCTCCACCGCTCGAGTTCGGAAACCAGCTCAGGATGATTCGCACGAAGATGACGAAGGTGTACAGGGAAATGAGTTGGGAAATCATGGGTGGGCTCCTCCTCCATTCAACACGGCGATGCGGTGATGTACTCGCCGACTAATCGCGGGGAATTCGCACACCATTGGGGGTGATGCGAAACACGCCACGCGAGATGCGTTCAAGTGAGCCATTGAGACCGAACGCCAAGCCGGAGACGAAGTCGATGATGCGACGACCCTCTTCGGGATGTGTAGCAATCATGTTCATGATGACGGGTTGTCCGCTCTTGAAGCGCTCTGCGATTTCTTTGCAGTGGCCATAACTGGTGGGCTTGAGCGTGACGGGCTCGACCGTTGCGGCATCAAGTGGCTTCACGTTCTTTTGTGGCTGTCCGACTGGCCCGCGCACGGTGACACCAGAATCGTCACGCACCCGTGCTCGACGCGGTGGTGGTGCTACCTCTTCATAGTCATCATCATCGTCGTCGATGTCTTCATCGTCGTACACGTCGTCGATGGGCTCTCCACGACCACGTACCGGACGCCGAGCGCGTACCGATTGGTCGCTGTCGTCGTACACCTCGTCGGCCCCGAGACCCAGATAATCCATGGCCCTACGGAACATTGACATATCGCTCAGATTACCTCAGGGCTGCGCGCTGCCGACGGACGCTCACCAAACAGCGCCGTACCGACGCGCAGCATCGTGGAACCCTCGGCAAGCGCAATCTCCAGGTCGCCCGACATCCCCATCGAGCATCCCGCCAAACCCAATTGGTCGGCCAACGCCCGTACCAAGGCAAATGCGCGTCGAGTTCCCTTGGGATCCTCGTCAGTTGGCCCCACCGTCATGAGTCCATCGACCACGAGACCGGCCCGCTGGGCCCGCTCGACGAGTCGAGGGGCCTCCTGGGGCGAACAGCCACCCTTGTCGGGTTCCTGCGTCGCATTGACCTGCACGTAGATGTGGGCGCCTGCGCTGCGTTTGGCGATTTCGTCGATCAGCGAGGCTCGGTCGACGCTTTGCCACACCGACACGACGTCAACCAGCGATCGAACCTTGTTGGACTGCAGCCGACCGATGAAGTGCACTGGTGGGTGAACTCCACCGACCGCAGCGATCTTGGTGATGGCCTCCTGGGCGTAGTTTTCGCCAACAGCATCGCACCCGAGGCGATGCGCCATTGCGACTGCCTCCGGCCCGAACCCCTTGGTAACTGCGCACATGGCAACGTGGCCGCGTGTGGCGCCGGCGTCAACCAACTGACGGAGTTTCGCCAGTCGTAGAGCGACTGCCGACTCGTCCAACGAAGTGCGATTACTTCAGAAAGTCGGGAACGTCGAGATCGTCGTCGTCGCTGTCGTCGGTGCCGAAGATTTCCCGCAAGCGCGAACTGCCCTTGCCCGCTTCCGGACGAGCATCACCACGCGTAGCGGTGGAGTCCACGCGATTTCCGATGCGACCCGCACCGGCATCCCATCGTTCGAATCCAGACGCGATAACAGTGACACGAACTTCGTCCCCGAGATCGTCGTCGATCACCGTGCCAAGGATGATGTTGGCGTCCTGGTGAGCAACGCGTGCGACCGTTTCGGCTGCCTCGTTCAGTTCGAAGAGGCTCATGTCGGATGGACCGGCGACGTTCAGCAGAATACCGCGAGCACCTTCGATTGCCGCCTCGAGCATCGGTGAAGTGATGGCGGCGATTGCGGCATTCGCTGCGCGCTTGTCACCACTCGCCACCCCGATTCCCATCAACGACGACCCGGCGTTGGCCAGGATGGTTTTCACGTCGGCGAAGTCGGTGTTGATCAGACCAGGTGTGGTGATGATGCCGGTGATTCCCGAAACGCCCTGCATGAGCACTTCGTCGGCTTTCTTGAATGCATCCAACAACGTGGTCTTGTCCGTGGCAATCGACAACAACTTCTCATTGGGGATCACGATCAAGGTGTCGACCTTGTCCTTCAATTTTGCGATGCCCTGATCGGCTTGTACGGAACGACGACGTCCTTCGAAATTGAAAGGTCGAGTCACGATGCCGATGGTGAGTGCACCCTCTGCTTTGGCAATCTCGGCCACCACTGGTGCAGCTCCCGTACCAGTACCGCCACCTTCTCCGGCAGTGATGAACACCATGTCGGCACCCGCGAGATGTTCCTGAATCTCGTCGCGGTGAGCCTCAGCGGCTTCACGACCAACCTCTGGATCGCTGCCTGCCCCAAGGCCGCGCGTCAGTTCGCGTCCGATGTCGATCTTGTAACTCGCGTCACTCATGATGAGTGCTTGCGCATCGGTATTGATGGCGACGAAGTCGACGCCGCGTAGTCCGGCATCGATCATTCGATTCACGGCGTTGACGCCGCCGCCACCAATGCCAACGACTTTGATGACCGCGATTGGCGTGTTTTGC
>SXGU01379201.1_pt1 | contig 41015 bp, 30 predicted proteins | sample 3174531 | NCBI WGS metagenome assembly SXGU01 (sample SAMN11356863, study PRJNA531348) | freshwater metagenome | isolation source: freshwater sample F1-140 | place: China: Fuxian Lake, Yuxi | collected 2017-12-25 | reverse complement strand
TTTCCCTCCTGCCGGGCCGTGACTGCCCGATCTGCGACCAGGCGGGCGAATGCAAGTTGCAGGAATACTCGGTCGAGCACGGCCAGGCGCAGAGCAGCTTCGTCGAGGCGAAGGTTCACAAGCCCAAGGCCGTGGATCTCGGCCCGCGCATCGTGCTCGACGACGAGCGTTGCATTCTTTGCACGCGCTGCATCCGCTTCACGAAGGACATCGCCGGCGACGACGCGCTCGGCATCGTGAATCGCGGCAGCTACAACACTATCGCCGCGTGGAAACCCGGCGCGTTCGACAACAACTACACGCTTAACACCGTGGACATCTGCCCGGTCGGCGCGCTGACCTCGAAGGATTTCCGCTTCCAGATGCGCGTGTGGTTCCTCAAGGAGACCAAGAGCCTCTGCACAAGTTGCGGCACCGGTTGCAACACCGTCATCGGCTCGCGCGAGGAGAAGGTCTATCGCTACGAGCCGCGGCAGAACGACGCCGTGAACTCGACGTGGATGTGCGACTCGGGCCGCTTGAATTACAAGTGGATCAACCGCGAAGACCGTCTCAAGGACGTGTTAGTGAGTGGTCAGAGGTCCACGTGGACGACCGCCATCAAGGAAATCTCCGAGAAGCTCGTGAAGGCGCCACCAGGTTCCGTCGCCATAGTGGCAAGCGCGCGGCAGACGACGGAAGAGCTTTACCTGCTCAAGAAACTCGCGACCAAGCTGGGCGCGCTCACTGACTCCGTTCCCCGCGAGGGCGAAGGCGACAAGCTGCTCGTCAACGCCGACAAGAATCCCAACAGCAACGGCGCGCGGCTCACGGGCATTGCGTTCACCGAGATGGGCATCAACCTGCCGAAGATCGCCGACGGCATCCGCGCGGGCCGCATCAAGACGCTCATCGTCTTCGGCGAGGACGTGACCAAGTGCGGCATCGGCGCTGACGTGCTCGTGAAGCTCGACGCGCTCATCGTCAGCGACATTTTGCCGAATGAGACGACGAAGAAGGCGCACTACGTCCTGCCCGGCTGCGCCCACGCCGAGAAGCGCGGCACGTTTGTCAACGTGAAGGGACGCCTGCAAAAGTTCATGAAAGCCGTCGAGCCGAAGGGCGACGCGCGGTCTGAGTGGGAATTCCTGCGCGAACTCGTCGTAAACCTCACTGGCAAGAACAGCTACTCGAGCATCGAGGGCCTGTTCAACCAGATGGCGAAGGACGTGCCTGCCTTCGAGGGTGCCGAGTGGGCCAAACTCGGTGACACCGGAGTAAACGTGCCGATCTGATATCAATGGACTGGAACTTTGTCATTTTTAGCACGCTGAAGATCCTATGTGTGATCTTTCTGGCACTCATGCCGATGGTGGCTTACGCGGTTCTCGCGGAGCGGAAGATTTCGGCATTCATCCAGGATCGCGTGGGGCCAAACCGCGTTTCCCTCCCGCTGATCGGCGGCATTCCGATAATCGGACCTTTCCTGACGAGGTGGGGCGTTTGGCAGCCGATGGCCGATGGGCTCAAGGCGTTCCTCAAGGAGGATTTCACACCGAACTACGTCCGCAAAGCTTACTTCTGGTTGGCCCCGGCGCTCACGATGACTCCCGCGTTTCTGACCATTGCAGTGATTCCATTCGGGTCGAATCTGGGAAACCAAAAGATGGTCATTGCGGATCTGAACGTCGGAATTCTCTACACGTTCGGCATTGTGTCACTTGGAGTTTATGGAATTGTTCTGGCCGGCTACGCGAGTAATTCGAAGTATCCTTTCCTCGGCGGTATTCGATCCACTGCCCAGATGATCTCCTACGAGATCGCGATGGGTATGTCCGTCATTCCGGTGTTTCTCGTCGCTGGCGACTTGAACCTTTCGAAGATTGTCGAGCGTCAGGCACTGGAAGGCTGGTTTGCTCTGCCATTCATGGCGCAGCAGCAAACTTTGATGAGCTATCTGCTCTGGCCGTGCGCGATGATCTCGTTTTTCATCTTTCTCGTCTCCGCGTTTGCCGAGACAAACCGTTTGCCGTTCGACCTGCCCGAGTCTGAGACGGAGCTGGTTGCCGGCTACAACACCGAATACAGCTCGATCAAGTTCGCGCTCTTCTTCATGGGCGAATATGCCAACATGATCGCGGCGTCGTGCATGATGGTGACGCTGTTTTTCGGTGGATGGAGCCTGCCTGGCCTGGCAACTCCCGCGAATACGATCCTCGCCGGGCTGTTGCACATCGGTGTCTTCGTCGGAAAGATGCTCGTGTTTATGGTGCTGTTCATCTGGGTGCGCTGGATGTTGCCGCGCTTCCGGTATGATCAATTGATGGACCTGGGCTGGCGAAGGTTTGTGCCGCTGGCGCTGGCGAACATTCTGGTGACTGCCACGGTGCTGCTGCTCTTGAACTCCAAATGAAATGCCTGTTGTCCTCAGAGAAAGTGGATTCCGGTTCTACTTCTATAGCATGGAAGGGAACGAGCCGCCGCATGTCCATGTGGACAAAGGAGGAGCGTCAGCCAAGTATTGGCTCGAGCCGATACGGATCGCGTCGAACCGCAATTACGGCCCTACGGAGTTGCGCCGGATTTCGCAAATCCTTTTCGAACACCAAACTGAACTGTTGGGGCAATGGCATGAATACTTCGATTCCTGACCCGCGAGTGAAAGACGTAAAGGTCACGTCTGCGATGCTGATCGTCAAGCTACACGATGGTCGTGCTATCAGTGTGCCGGTCGAGTGGTATCCGCGTTTGGCGCGCGGAACCCTTAAGCAGCGAAATCAATGGGAGCCGTGTGGTGCAGGTCTCGGTATTCACTGGCCTGACTTGGATGAAGATCTGAGCGTTGAAGGTTTGCTTGCAGGGAACCCTTCGCCTGAGTTTCGCCGCAAGCACCCAAAGACGAAGCCGTCCCCAAAAAGAGTGCTGGCATGATCGTTCAACGCAAACCGCTGACTTTCTGGGAACGCCTTTACCTGCCGGCCATCGCTGGTGGGTTCAAGGTGACGTGGAAGCATTTCAGACGAACGCTCTTTGGCGGAGACAACGCCGCGAAGCAGACATCCAAAGGCTATTATCCTGAAGTGCCTTGGACGGTCGCCGATGGTTACCGAGGTGCGCCATACCTCCTGAAGGATCAGGACGGCAACACGAAATGTGTGAGCTGCCAGCTCTGCGAATTCGTCTGCCCGCCCAAGGCCATCAAGATCACGCCGCCCGGCGACAGCGGTCTCAAGGCGGATCGATCGAATGCCGAGAAGATGCCGCTGGAGTTCGAGATCAACATGCTTCGGTGCATCTTCTGCGGCTTCTGCCAGGAGGTATGTCCTGAAGAGGCGATCTTCCTGCAAAAGGATTACTCGCTCACCGGCCTGACCCGCAGTGAGATGATCTACGACAAGGAAAAACTCCTGGCCCTGGGTGGCACGAACGCAGGCATTCAGAAATGGAAACACAAACTGGAAGAGGCGAAGGTGCAGGAAACGTTTCCGGTGAAGCTCTGATGAATTTCTAAACATGGCCGCCCAGGACTATTTATTCTACATCTTCGCTGCCCTGACGCTGCTCTGTGGCTTGCTGGTCGTCGTGAATCCCTTCAGCCGGAATCCGGTGACTAGCGCGATGTTTCTGGTGCTAACCATCGTTTCGATGGCGGGGCTCTTCGTGCTGTTGCATGCGTTCTTCCTCGCGGCGGTGCAGATCCTGGTTTACGCCGGTGCGGTGATGGTTCTCTTTTTGTTCGTCATCATGCTTCTGGATTTGAAGGAGGAAGAACGCCGCAAGATCAGATTGTTTGGCTTGATCACCGGGCTGCTTTCGGTGCTGGCCGTGCTGGGCGTCGTCCTCAAAACATACCTCGTGGACTCAAGGTTGAGCGCAAACCTGCAGCCTCCCACGATTGAAGGCGGCACGGCTGCGCTCGGTACAATACTATTTAAGAATTACTTGCTCCCGTTTGAAATTCTCTCGCTGCTGCTGCTCGTGGCGATGGTGGGGGTGATTCTTCTGAGCAAGAAAGATTTGAAGTAATGAAACCACGAATTGACATGAGCAAACACGAATCAGGAGTTCATCCCCTCGCGTTCGTGTTCACTCGTGTTTAGCCAAACAATGCACGTCGGCCTTGAACATTATCTGGTGGTGACCGCGCTGCTTTTCAGCCTCGGGTTGCTGGGCGTGATCGCGCGGCGCAATCTGCTTGTGATCTACATGTCGCTCGAATTGATGCTCAACGCGGCCAACCTCGCCCTGGTTTCATTCTCGCGCTTTACGGACAATCTCAATGGCCAGGTGATGGTGTTTTTCATCATCACAGTGGCGGCAGCGGAGGTCGCGGTGGGGCTGGCTTTGATTGTAGCCCTCTACCGGAAGAAACAGACCGCGCATGTCGAAGACCTGACCACGATGAAACTTTGACCGGCAGAAGCGAACCTATGTTTGGAAATCCTGAAAATCTCGCCTGGCCGATCTTATTCCTGCCGCTGTTGTCGGCGGTGGTGATCACGCTGTTTACACAACGGCAGCCGAAGGTCAGCGCCCTGATCTCGATCGGTGCTGTGGCCTTGTCCTTCGTGCTCTCCTGCGCGCTCTTCGCAACGCTTCCGCTTGATAAAGGGCTTCACGAAATTGGAGTTCAATGGCTTTCCGTGGGCAACCTGGAGGTCAGCCTCGGCGCGCGTTTGGACGGACTCAGCTTGATGATGTTGCTCGTGGTGACCGGAGTTGGCGGCGTCATTCACGTCTATTCCTATGGCTACATGCATGATGATCAGTCTTTCTCGCGCTTCTTCGCGAGCATGAGCTTGTTCACGTTTTCCATGCTCGGCATCGTTCTCGCCAGCAACTTTCTCCAGATGTTCGTCTTCTGGGAACTGGTCGGCGTGTCCAGCTACCTCCTGATCGGGTTCTGGTATGAACGAGCGTCCGCAGCGGATGCTTGCAAGAAGGCGTTCATAACTAATCGGCTTGGCGACTTCGGTTTCCTGCTGGGAATCATCATGGTTTGGGCTGCTGCTGGCTCATTAAACTTCGCTCAACTCGAACAGCGTTTCGCAAGCAGCCCGGAAGTCATGGGGGCGATGGCAACGGTGGCGGGGCTCTTGATCTTCTGCGGTGCCATGGGCAAGAGCGCACAGTTTCCCCTCCATGTCTGGCTGCCCGACGCGATGGAAGGGCCAACACCCGTTTCCGCGCTCATCCATGCGGCGACGATGGTGGCTGCGGGTGTCTATATGCTGTGCCGGGTCTTCTTCATGCTGAACGTTCCGGCACTGGAAATCATCTCCTGGATTGGTGGCTTTACCGCCTTGCTCGCCGCGCTGATCGCCGTTCAGCAAGACGACATCAAACGCATCCTTGCCTACTCCACACTCTCGCAACTCGGATACATGGTGATGGCTGTCGGTCTCGGTGGTCCGACGGCTGCCATGTATCACCTGACCACGCACGCGTTCTTCAAGGCGATGCTGTTCCTGGGAGCGGGCTCGATCATCCACGCCCTGCATCACGAACAGGACATCTGGAAAATGGGCGGCCTGAAAGACAAGATGCCGGTTACGTTCTGGACCTTCATTCTCGGCACACTCGCCCTTGCCGGCGTGCCGCCCTTGAGCGGCTTTTTCAGCAAGGATGAAATTCTCGCCGCCGCCTTTCACCACAATGTTTTCCTGTTTGCCATCGCGGTCCTCATCGCGGTGCTGACAACCTTCTACATGTTCCGGCTCGTTTTCGTGGCGTTGCTCGGCAAGGCCCGGTCGGACGCAGTGGCTCACGCCCACGAGTCGCCAGGAGTCATGAAATTCCCTCTCCTGATCCTTGCCGTCCCGACTGTCCTGGCTGGCTTCTGGAGCATCGATGGACTGTTCAACCGCCAGTTCAGCCTTGGCACCGGAGTGCATGCCACCAACATCATCTCCCAGATTTTCGCGCCGTTCAACCATTCACCAGCCGCCGCGCTCGCTGGAATCGGAGCGGTGATTTTCGGCTTTTCGCTAGCGATGAGCTTGTACCAAAACGCTGAGTCGGATCCATTGCCGAGGAAACTGGTTTTCCTCGCCCGGGCGATGCGCAACCGGTTTTACTTCGACGAGCTTTACGTTGGGCTTGTTAAGATCACTCAGGAGTTTCTCGCATCCGTCGCAGGCTTCCTTGACCGCTGGATTGTGGCGGGGCTCCTGGTGCGTGGCACCCACGGCACCACCGACATTGCAGGTCGCGCTTTGCGCCTTGTTCAAACAGGTAATTTGCAGACCTACGCCTTCCTGTTCGCAGTGGGTGTGGCCCTCGTGCTGTTGATGGTTCTTGGCAAATGATTCATGAACGACGCTCTCCAAGAAATGACTTTTGACCCAGGACAGGATCTTCCGCCTGGAACTGAATGATGTCCCCCCTCACTTACATCCTCGGCTGGCCGTTGCTCGGCGCATTGCTCGTGGCCTTGATCCCGCGCAATTACCGCTTCGTCATCCGCGCGGTGGCGCTGTTCACCACGCTCGTCTCGATGCTCCTGGCGGTGAAAATGTTTGTTCAGTTTCAGACCGGGCTTACGACAGCCCAGTTCGTCCAGAAGGTCCCGTGGGTGGAGTCGCTCGGTATCAGCTACCATGTGGGCGTGGATGGGCTGAATGTAGCGCTCGTCTTGATGGGTGCGATTGTCGCCTTCGCCGCCACCTGCATGTCCTGGGAGATCAAGAGCCGCGACAAGGAGTTCTACTTTCTCCTCCTCACCATGATCGGTGGAATCCTCGGTGCCTTCGCATCGCTCGACATCTTCTTCCTCTACTTCTTCCACGAACTGGCGCTGATCCCCACCTTCATCATGATTGGCGTTTGGGGACGGGGCGAAGAGAAGAACTACGCAACATTCCAGATCACACTCTATCTGACCATCGGCGCGTTGCTCGCTTTGGTCGGCCTCATCGTGCTCTACATCCAGTCGGGTGCCCGGACGTTCGACATGCTGGAACTCACACGCCACATCCAGGCCAACCCGCTTTCTGTCAACGCGCAGAATCTGATCTTCCCCTTCCTGCTCTTCGGTTTCGGAATCCTGGTTTCGCTATGGCCTTTTCATACCTGGGCGCCGCTCGGCTACGGTTGCGCGCCCACTCCGACGGCGATGCTCCATGCTGGCGTGCTGAAGAAATTCGGACTTTACGGCCTGTTGCGTCTCGCCTTTCCCCTGTTGCCTGACGCCGCTCATGGCTGGCTCAACATCATCGCGATCCTCTGTCTGGGGAACATCCTTTACGTGGGACTCGTCGCCATTCGCCAGAAGCAACTGCATCTCCTGATTGGAAATTCCAGCGTCGCCCACATGGGTTTCATCTTCCTCGGCATCGCCAGCTTGAACCTCGTTGGAGTGACCGGCGCTGTTGTGATCATGGTCGCGCACGGATTCCTGGCGGCCCTGTCGTTTGGGCTTGGCGGCCATCTGTTCCAGGCCACCGGCACTTTCGAAATGAAGGAATGGGGTGGACTGATGAAGAAGATGCCATTCATCGGAGCCGCCTTTGTGATGGCAGCAATGGCAGGCTGCGGACTTCCGGGCTTTGCTAATTTCGTGGGTGAAGTCATGGTGTTCTTCGCCGCTTGGAAGACGTTTCCGGTGGTGACGATCCTCGCGCTTTGGGGCGGACTTGTCATCGGAGCCGTTTACATGCTCCGAGCGGTTCGGGCTGTGGCGCACGGTCCACTTCCTGAGAAATGGAGTGAGCTGGCCGATGCCGGCCTCTGGAGGAAGGTTCCTTTCATTCTCCTGCTTGCCAGCCTGATTGTGTTTGGCTGCGTGCCCCGGCTGTTGAGCGACAAGATCCGGCCCAATGCCGAAGAGATCGTCAAGATGGCCGCGCGAACGGCGGCTTCGAAGGTCGAGCCTGTGACAGTCGGTCTCGCGAAATAGCTCCTGAATTTCTTCCAGATGAATTCCTCCCTCATTCTCGAAATTGCAGTGGCAAGCCTCGCGCTGGCTTTGCTGCTGGCAGACTTGTGGACCCCACAGAATCTCAAGCGATACCTCGGTTATGCCGCCGCCAGTGGAACCGCGCTGATCCTGCTGGGAAGCTTCGCATGGAACCCAGACCCCGGATCCTCGGCTTTCGATACGATGTATGTCCTCGATCCACTGGCTCTCTATTTCAAACGCTTCTTCCTGTTTGCCGGAGTCGCCGTGCTGTTGATCGGTGTGGAGTTCTCGGATCGCTTTACAACCGGAGCATCGGAGTTCTCCGTGCTGGTCCTCTTCGCTCTTTGCGGCATGCTGTTCGCCGCCTCCGCAAACGATTTCATTCTTGTGTTCGTCTCACTCGAACTCATCACCGTGACGTTTTATGTGCTGAACAGTTTTCAACGGACGCGGCTCGTCTCGCTCGAATCCGGCGTCAAGTACCTGATCCTGGGCGCGCTCTCCACCGCCTTCACCGTCTATGGAATCGCCCTCATCTTCGGAACGACGGGCCAGACCAACTTCCAGCAAATCGCCGCGCTTGGAGGCAACGTGGCGAACAAGCCCGTCTTCGTCCTCGGTCTCCTGATGGTGCTGGCAGGATTAGGGTTCAAGATCGCCGCTTTTCCGTTCCAGATGTGGGCTCCGGATGTGTATCAAGGTTCTCCCACACCAGCGACGGCATTCCTCGCGGTGGGATCAAAGGCAGCGGGGATTGTGCTGCTCCTGCGAGTGCTCTTCATCGCGGTGCCTGCCATGGCTGTGGACTGGACCAAACTTTTCATGGTGATGTCTGGAGTCACCATCCTCTATGGCAACCTTTGCGCCCTCCCACAGCGCAACCTCAAGCGCCTTCTGGGTTATTCCAGCATCGCACAAGCAGGTTACCTGCTTCTCGGTGTCACCGCGATGAGCGCGGCCGGCAACTCGGCGATCCTCTTCTATCTCACAGGCTATCTTTTCACCGTTCTCGCGGCGTTCATGGTGATCGCCATCGTGACGCGAGGCGTTGACGGTGAAGACGTGAGCGCCCTGGCGGGCCTGCATCAGCGATCGCCATTGCTGGCGACTGCGCTGACTTTGGCGATGGTTTCTCTCGCGGGCATTCCTCCGCTCGCGGGATTCTTTGGAAAGTTTCTCCTGCTCAAATCGGTGCTTGAGCGCGGAGCTGTTCAACCCGCCTACTATTGGCTCGTTGGTGTTGCTCTCGTCGGCATCGTCATCTCGTTCTACTACTATCTCGGCGTCGTGCGCGCGATTTTCTGGTCGGAGAACCCTGGTTCGACAGAGCGCATTTCAGTCTCCTGGCCCAGCCGGGCAGTCCTGCTGGTGTGCATCGTGGGAATGCTTTACCTCGGTCTCATGCCCAATCGCGTCGTCAATGCTTCGACCCAGGCCGTGAAGGTGCTGAAGCCCGAAACGCGCTCAAGCGCTGTGGTCAAGTTTTAGCAGTTTGTTCCATCGGCTGAGTCACCTTGGCAGTAGCTTGCCAGATCAGCCGGAGAGCTGCTATGAGTCGCTGTGTGATCCAGCTTCCTTTATCTCTTCACGCCACGTTTCGCCTTCTTTCCTGGCTCGTTTGTTTTCTCGGGATTCCGTGCGCTGTTGGGCAGCCTGCGGTTTCCATTCAGACTGCGCCCAACCAGAGCGTGCGGCTCGAATGGGACAACGGTACCGGGCTGTTCATTCCCGAATCGTCCACTTCACTCCAACCACCCGTCAAATGGGAAGCCTTGCCGGTCGATCCGGTGCAGCAAGGCGGACGGATGTCGGTCACTTTGTTCGCTTCGGATTCGACGCGCTTCTTCCGCCTCCGCTCACGTGAAGTTCGTTTGACCACCCTCAGCGAGAGTTCTCCCGCCCCGGGTGAATCTGGCGTGGCCGTGACGCGCGAAACGGTTCTTCGGTTCAGCGGGCCGCTTGCGCCAAACACCGTGATCGCGCCCAATCAACTCTTCGCCGAATTCGGCGGGCGACGGCTCCTTTCACGCAGCGAACTTTCGAGCGACCGTAAGACGGCCACGCTTTTCTATCTTGAAAACCTGCCAGGCAACGCCCGCGTGCGGGTCACGTTGAAAGGCGACGGCCTGCGCGATCAATTTGATCAACTCATCGACGCGGACGGTGATGGCCAGCCGGGCGGCACGGCGCTGGTGGACTTTGACACGTTGAGCCTCACGCCCGTGGCGGGGACGGCGGTGATTGGACGTGTCTTCGCCTCGGAACTCATCCCGGGCCTCAGCGAAAGCCTCACACTCAACAACCCGCTGGCCGGCGTCACGATCACGCTCGATGGCCTCGAGGAAACCGTTCGTGCTACGACCGACGCCCAGGGCAACTTCAAACTCGCGCCCGTTCCCGCCGGCCCCTTCTTTGTCCACGTGGACGGCCGCACCGCGGCTGGCAGCCAGTGGCCCGATGGCGCTTACTACCCCTTTGTGGGCAAGGCGTGGGAAGCCATCGCCGGGCGCGAGAACAACCTGGCGGCGGGAACGGGCGAGATTTACCTCCCCCTCATCCTGGCCGGAACGCTGCAACCCGTCAGCGCCACCAGCGCCACCACGATTTCCTTCGCGCCGGGCGTGACGCGGAAAAATCCCGAGCTGGCCGGCGTCTCGATCATTGTTCCCGCCAACGGGCTGGTCAGCGAGAACGGCACACGCGGTGGCAGAGTCGGCATCGCGCCCGTTTCACCGGATCGATTGCCCGAACCGCTTCCGCCCGGTTTGGATTTCCCACTCGTGATCACGATCCAGACGGATGGCCCTTCGAACTTCGACCGGCCCGTGCCAGTGCGCTTCCCGAATCTGCCTGACCGCGAAACCGGCGAGCCGCTGCCGCCCGGCGCGAAGAGCGCGCTGTGGAGTTTCAATCACGACACGGGCAATTGGGAAATTGCCGGCTCGATGACGGTGACGGCGGACGGGAAGTTCGTGGAGACCGATCCGGGCGTGGGCGTGCGGCAACCGGGTTGGAATGGCAGCGCGCCGTGATCGCAAGGCAGTGGAGGGAGCGGCAACGGGGGGAACTGCCAGGACACGGGCTGCAACCTTGGACCTGTCAGCATTGCGGTTGGGCCAAAAACTCAGCGCACCTTTTCCGTGCCATCGGGACATTCCCAAGGCATCGTCAACTGGTTTGCGCCCACGGGATTTCCCCAAGGCGGATCGGGCGATGTCTTCACGACCACGTTTTGCACCGCCGGAAGCCATCAGGTCACGGCGGTCCTGCTGTCAAATTGCGGACAGCAGAAATGCGAACGATTCGCGGGCGCTACATTTTCAGCATCCGAAGCACCGCCTCAGGATCCTTGTACGCTGTTGAAACCGTTGATCCGTTTGACCACGCCACCCTATGTCGCCGGCGCCGACCCACAGTCGGCCGTCGCCTTCGAAGACCCGTCGCCCAATCCGATCGGGGGGACGATCTGTTACGAATTCGAGGGCGCGGCCCAGACATCGATCTCGTGCGCTCCCGGGGGCGGCGGCGTCTTTGCCGCGGTCTGGTGCCAACCAGGCACCTACCGGATCCGGCGCATTCTCACCATGACCTGCGGCACGCAATGCACGATGGACGACGGCACCGTCACCATCCAGGCACCGTCGCCGGCACCGGCCTGCCAGATTCAAATCCGCAAGCAGAGCGTGTTCACTTTCGCAGACACGGTGGAGGCATTCACGGTCGATTCCAATGGGCGCGTTGGGCACGTCGTCTGGAATCTCCCTGGGGCCATTCCCGAAAGCGATCCTCGAACATTCGACAACCTCTTCGAGACCTTCCTGCCCAATGCCGGAGTTTTTACCATCGCCGCCACCTTCACCGATTGCACCACGGGCATCACCTGCTCGACTACGCTCGCCTTCGAGGTGTTTCCGCTGCCTCCGGCGCTCGCCACCGCCGAGGCGCTTGTCCCGCGCTTCCCGTTCTTCGACTCGAGAGTCCTCCCTGCCACGACCCCTGTGGAGGCGGCGAGTGCGGCCACCACCGCGCCCCCGGCGGCGAAGGGGTATCCGGTGAAGCGGGCCACGCATTCGATCACGAAGCAATCCCCGTCCGGCGACAGCAGGCTCCGCGGCCTGCTCTACTACGCGATCGTCAACATCCAGAACAACCGTATCATCCGGGGCATCGCAGGCACCGATGGGGTCACACACCCCGATGGAATTCGCCTCGCGCCGGACGCGCCCTACCGCGAATACCTTCTGGATGCCGCCACGCTCAACGTCGGTTTCGCCGAATTCACCTCTGCTCCCAATGGCCAACGTTTTGAAATGCCGACGGTTTATTTGAACTCGAAAGATGCCGCTGACGCTGACAGCGACGGGCTCTCCGATCTGGGTGAACTGGTGATGGGCACCGACCCTGCCAAAGCGGACGCCGACGGCGACGGCATTCGCGATGGCGCGGAAGTGCAGTCGGGCAACGATCCGAACAGCGGCCTGGCTGTGCGCACGGGCGTGATCGCCGCTGCCGCCACGCCAGGGCCAGCGGTCGATGTGAGCGCGGCGAACGACATCGCGGCCGTCGCCTGCCAGGACTATGGCCTGGTGCTCTTCAATGTCTTCAGCGGCCTCGACCCCGTGCGCATCGCGCAAGTGGAGACGCCAGGAGAAGCATTGCGCGTCGCGAACGCCGGAGCAACCGCAGCGGTCGCCGACGGAGCGCGAGGCCTGGCGATTGTCGATCTGCGCGATCCGCCCGCCGCGCGCGTGAGTTTCCAGGTGGACCTCGGGGCAAAGGTCATTTCCGTGGCCGTGGCGGGTGGCGTTGCGTTCGCGGGCACGGAGAAAGGCGATGTCGTGCTGGTAGATTTGAATACGGGCAACTCGCTGCTGCGAGTGGCGCTGGACGGCGCGGTTCGTGACCTGTCCTTCAACGGCGATTTCTTGTTCGCCATCACGCCGACCAAACTTCACGTGTTCTCCTTGAACGGTGGCGCTTTGGCGCCGGTCGGCTCCGTGGACCTCGCCAATGCGTTGCCCCCTTTGCGCCTCTTCGCTGGCGGTAGCGTGGCCTATGTGGTCCACGCCAATGGTCCTTCGGTCTTCGACCTCACCACGCCGACCACACCGAGGTTTCTGCAAGTCTTCCCACCGGCGCAGCAAGGCTGGGCGCATCTCGCGTTGAATGGCTCCGGCCTCGCGTTGGCCAGTGTAGCGGCCGCGGCGGGGCAAACGGGCCAGGGCTTGACACTCTTCGACGTGAGCACTCCCGCCCGCTCACCGTCGGTCATTCAGGGGCTTCCGTTCCCGGGTATCGCGCAGTCCGTTTCACTTTTCAACGGCCTGGCGTACACGGCGGCAGGCACCGCCGGATTGCAAGTGGTGAATTATCTCCCGCATGACACTTTGAAGATTCCCCCGACGATTTCCCTCTCCGCCAGCTTCCCGCTCGATCCTCCGGCTGTCGAAGAAGGCAAGCTCGTCCGCGTCACGGCCAACGTCGATGACGACGTGCAGGTGCGGAACGTGACGTTCTTCATCGACGGCGTGGCGGTGGCGACCGATGGCAATTTCCCGTTCGAGTATCGGTTCACCACGCCGCTGCGCAGCGTGAGAAGTTCGTTCACGCTCGCGGCATTGGCGACGGACACCGGCGGAAACCAAACCCGCCTGCAACCGATCACCGTGAACGTCTCGGCGGACACCGTCGCGCCCAAAGTCGTTGCGGTGAATCCACCGGACAACGCCAGGCTGGTGAGCGCGGCGGCGCTGACGATTTTCTTCAACGAACCGATTCAAGCCAGCACGCTCACGACGAACCGCGTGCGTGTGATCGAGGCTGGCCCGGACGGACAGTTCAACACCACGGACGACGTGACGACTAGCGGTGGCACTGTCGAACTGCGGCCCGAAATCCTCGCGGCCATCCTCCGGTTTCCAGCCGCGCTCGCCGCCGGACTTTACCGTGCGCAAGTGTTCCCCGGCGTCCTCGACCTCGCGGGCAACGTGCGCGCCGACACCCTCGCTTGGACCTTCTCACTCACTGGCGTGCCGCGGTCGGCAGGACCCAGGCTCGCCACAGGCCAGGGCCACACTGTGGTGATTGAGGCGGACGGCAGCTTGTGGGCGTGGGGTAGGAATAGCTCGGGCCAGATTGGCGATGGCACAACGACCGGGCCGCGCCTGCGACCCGTGCGGGTCGGAAGCTTCTCCGATTGGCTGACGGTCGCGGCTTGCCAGAACACGACTGCTGGCATTCGCGCCGACGGCAGTCTCTGGACTTGGGGTGAAGCTCGAAATGGGAGATTGGGCCAGGGCACTGCCACCCAAGCTACCGCACCGGTCCGCGTGGGCACGGCTGGCGATTGGGCCTTTCTAACGGCAGGTGAATCTCACTTCTTCGCCCTTAAGGCCGACGGCTCGCTTTGGGCCTGGGGACGCAACGGTGGCGTCTTCGGCAATGGCAGCGAAGCCGATTCGAACGTCCCGATTCAAATCGGCACCGACAAGGATTGGATCACGGTCTCGACCTCGGAGGAGCGCGGTTCGCTCGGTTTGAAGAAGGATGGCTCGGTGTGGTTCTGGGATGGCGATGAACGCCTCCAGACGCATCTGCCCACTCGCATCGGCAGCGAGACCAGTTGGATCCATGTGACGGCCCTCGCCGATGACCTCGGGGACACCGGCACCGGCATGGTGGCGCTCAAGGCAGACGGCACGCTGTGGCAACTGGTCCTCCGCAACGGGCGAAACGAGTTCGCGCAGTTCGGGACGGACTCGGATTGGAAGTCGCTCAGTGCTGGCTCAAATCACCTGCTTGCCCTCAAGACGAACGGCTCGCTCTGGGCACTTGGACGCAACGACAACGCTCAGCTCGGCGACGGCAGCTTGAACGATCAGCGGTCGGCGTTCGTGCGCGTGGTGCTGCCAGACGAAGTCGTGAGCATGGCGACGGGCTTCAACCACAGCGTGGCGCTCACCAGCGATGGGCGATACCAGAGCTGGGGCGAAAATGATTCGGGCCAACTTGGGCTTGGTGTCGCTGGCACCTTCCAGTTGGTGCCGTTGCAAGTCGGCACGGACACGCGCTGGGCTTCCATCTCCTTCGGTGACGGGTTCGCCGTCTCCTTAAAGCACGACGGGACGCTCTGGACCTGGGGAAGCAACTTCAGCGGCGAACTCGGGCATGGAACTCTGCTCAACCAGACTGCACCGACGCGCGTGGGACAGGATTCTGATTGGGCCTTCGCCGATGCGAGTTCCGGTCATGCCCTCGCGATCAAGAAGAACGGCACACTCTGGGGCTGGGGGCAGAATTTCACCGGGCAACTTGCCCGCGACCCCGCACAGGTCAGCCAGCAATTGTCGCCGGCGCAGATCGGGACCGATCGAGACTGGCTGAATGTGGCTGCGGGAGCCGGTTATTCGCTGGCCCTCAAAGCCGACGGTTCGCTTTGGGTGTGGGGCGAGAATCAGCGCGGACAGCTCGGCGACGGCTTCACCATCAGCCGATTGACACCGACACGCATCGGCACGGACATCGACTGGCAATCGTTGACGACCGGAGGATTACCGCCGGGAAATTCCTTTGCGTTGAAAAAGGATGGCAGCCTGTGGGCCTGGGGCGCGAATCGCGCCGACTTCCAGAACGCCAACCTGGATTTCCTTGGCGTCGGCGATGCGCAGGATCGCCTCGTGCCGACGCGAATCGGCACGGACGCGTCCTGGCGTGCTGTGTCTGTTGGCATCGACACCAAGCGGCTGATCAAGTCCGACGGCACGCTTTGGACTTGGCAGGGGGGCAAGGGCACGGGCGCGTTGTTCCAGCAGGTCGATTTCCTGGCGGGCTCGACTGAAGTGTTCGCTTCCGACTTCATCGACGTCCAGGCGCTCGTCGCGAAACTGGTTCAGCACACCGACCCTGTCTCGGAATTCCTGTGGAACCTGCTGGCCCCCGACTCCGGCAATTTTTCCCCCGAAAGCCAGCAGACCCTGGCGGATACAAACGCCATGCTGCAGGACAAGCTGGACCTGGTGATAGGCGTGCTTAACGTCGCGATCAACGGAGGAGCTTCAATCCACACGCCGCAACGTTTCGCGAGCGTCCCGCTCTCAGCCGAAGCCACCGCGCTCCTCTCGCAGAATCCCACCGGCGACGCGCTCGCTCAACTCAATCGCCTGCTCCTGGAGGATGCGTATCCGAGAGAGCTCGCCAAATTCCGTGGCCGCGAGTGGGCGAACATCGCCATCGGAAATTCTCATTGGCTCGGGGTGCGGAAGGACGGTGGGTTATGGGGTGAGGGCAGCAACTTCGCCGGAGAACTTGGCAACGGCGAGACCAACGACCGCTCGACATTGCTTCAGCTTCTGAACTCCACGCGCGCCTGGGCCCAAGTCGCGGCAGGCCGGAGAGTCTCGGCTGGCATCCGCACCGACGGTACATTGTGGACCTGGGGCGACTACGGCGGAGGCCTCCTGGGAAATCCCGCGATGCTCCAGCCGCGATCGATGGGGAACGCGGCGGACTGGTCAGCACCGAGCCCTTGATCCATTCCCTCCTCGGGCTAATCCCTGCCCACGACGCGCATCCGGATCGTACCATGATCTGGCTACTCATGATCATGCTGGCACGAGCGGTCACCCCTGCTGGCAGCCGCGTTGACGTTGTCCATGGTTTCTCTCGCCGGGATTCCTCCACTCGCGGGATTTTTGGAAAGTTTCTGCTTCTGAAATCGGTGCTTGAACGTGGAGCCTTTCAACCCGCCTGCTACTGGCTCGTTGGCCTTGCCCTCGTCAGAATTTTGATCTCGTTCTACTATTACCTTGGCGTCGTCCGCGCGATCTTTTGGGCGACGAACTCCGGGTCGACCGAGCGCATTCTCATTTCCGAGCCCAGCCGCGCCGTTTTACTGGTCTGCATCTCGGGATTGCTTTACCTCGGTCTTCTGCCCAGTCACGTCGTCGATGCTTCGGCCCAGGCGGTCCAAGTGCTGAAGCCGACCAGCATGCCGCGAGCGGTTGTGCGATTCTGAATGCATCAATCGCGGACTTCTGTTCCGAATCATCTTGCGCGATTTTCCGACGCGCTCCAGATGCTCTGCAATCGTCTGGGCAACGAGCCGGACGCGAGGCTCGCAAAGCATGCCGAACTGGTTTCCAGGAATTTCAGCCGTGAACAAATGACCATGAACAAGATTTCTCCATCCCAGCGTTGGGTCCGGTTCGATCCCAGAAGGCTGATTCTGCGCGCGGACCACCAGAACATTGGCTTCAACCGGCTGAAAACGATGACGGCGAAAGGCGTGGATATGGGCGTGCTCAAAGGCGAGCTGTCGCGCAGCTTTTGACGGCGGCAACTGAACGTTGAATCGACTCAGCAGACTTCGGACACTCCGGTTGCCCGCCGCCATGAGTATTCCGCCAAGCCTTCGAACCCGTGAAAGAAAATGCGCAAGCCGGGAACTGCCGGACTGTTCGCGAAGGGATTCCATTTCCATTTCAACCCGGCGCTGGATTCGCATCCAGGTCTTTCGTGCCGGTCCGATTCCATGACGGTAGCGGGGATAATCGTGACTTCGTCCTTGAATCGTGATCACGAGATCGATCTCCTCTCCCGCGTCCGCAAGTTGCCGCGCCATCTCCATCGCAAGCGCACCGCCAAAACAGAATCCACCCAAGTAATAAGGGCCACGCGGTTGGATGGTGCGTAATTGACAAACGTAGCGTCGCGCCATCTCTGAAAAATCGGTCAACGCTGGCGCCGCGCCATCGAGTCCTTGCGCCTGGAAGGCATAGAAGGGCTGATCCTCGCCCAAGTGCCGCGCGAGGTGGTAGTAGCCGATCACATTCCCCATGTGAGCATGGGCAAAGAACAACGCCGGCCGCCGGCCTTTCGGCTGGATGGTGACAAGATTGGACCACGGCAAGTCCGAAACGTCGCCCGCCAACACCACCGCCAACTGGGCGATCGTTGGATTGGCGATCAGGGTGGACAATGGAAGCCGCCGTCTGAAGATAGATTCTACATGGACGAACACCGTTGCCGCCATCAGGGAATCGCCGCCGATCTCGAAGAAATGGTCGTTCACTCCGATCCGATCCCGTTTGAGAACGCGCCGCCAAATGTCGGTCAATTTTGCCTCGACGGAATTTCTTGGCTCTCCCGCTCCGGTGGAAGGGGACGGCACAGCACCCGGCGGCGGAAGCGCCTTGCGATCAATCTTGCCGGACAAGGTTGTCGGCATTTGATCGAGGAAAACATAGGCCCAGGGAACCATGTAGTCAGGAAGCCTCCCTTCAAGGAACTCGCGAAGCTCCACCACGGTCGGCGCAGGACTGGACGCGGCCACCACGTAGGCCACGAGTCTCCCGGACCCCTCGACTTCCTGACGGAACATAACAACCGCATCCTTCAGGCACCGGTTTTCGATGAGGCTCGCTTCAATCTCTGACAACTCCACACGAAACCCTCGGATCTTTACCTGCGCGTCCTTTCTTCCAATGAATTCAAGACAGCCATCGGCGGCCAGTCGCCCCAGGTCTCCGGTCACGTAGAACCGGCGCGAACCTCCCCGCGGATCGGTGATGAAGGCTTTCTCTGTCACATCCGGTCTTTCCCAGTAGCCCGGCGAAAGACTTGGCGTGTGAACGGCGATGACTCCAACTTCATCAGGCTGAGCCATCACTTTTCCGGATTCGTCCAAAAGGAGGACTTCTGTTTCAGGAACGGCATAACGAGCCGGAATGCGGGCGCCTGCAATCTCCTTTTTGTCATCCACGAAATAGGTGCGATAATTTCCCGTCTCCGTAGCGCCCAGACGATTCATGAAGATGCACTCCCCGTGGAAAAGGTGGCGACAGGCCGTCACATCGTTCACGGTTACGGACTCCGATCCCAGCATCAAAATCCGAACACTCGCAAAATGGCGGCCGGCCTGCACTGTCCCGGCAAATTGACGGAAGGGAGTAGGGATCCAGCAAAATGAGGTGATTCCCACCTGATCAATCCAGTCCGCCAGGCCATTGAATCCGCGCGCGCGAAAATTCCACGGATGAGACGACGCGCCATTCAAGAGTGCGAGGAACACATCCATGATGGCTGTGGAAAAACTGAACGAATGGAAGCAGGTCAACCGGTCCTCGCACCCGACGTGGACGAGGTTTGTGTAGTTGCGAACGTTGTGCAGCAGCGTGCGGTGCGTGTGAATGACACCCTTTGGTTTGCCCGTGGAACCGGAGGTATAGACAAGATATGCTGGCGTGTTCGGTGAAATGTCGAAGCTGAAGTTCTCATCGGACAGATTCTCAGGCAGCGCGTCCACATTCACCACCTGCACCCCTCCTGCCCCGAATTGCTCTGCCTGCGCCAGATGCCGGCTCTCCGTGACCAGGCAACTCACCTTCGAATCGCTGAGCATGTAGCGGATTCGCTCCGCGGGATAATCCGGATCCAATGCGAGAAACAATCGCCCCGTCTTAAGAACGGCGAGCATCGCCGTGATCATCGGAATACCTTGCTCGATGAGCAACCCGACCTGCCCGGATGCATGCGCCCTTTGGTAAAGCAGACGTGCCAATCGGTTGGCCCGCGCATTCAGCTCTTTGTAGGTAATGGAGCCCGATTCATCTCGGACAGCGACCCGGTCGTGGAACCGCGCCACCTGAGCTTCAAACCGGCGCACGACCGATGATTCCGTGTCTGCCAGATCGAACGGAACGAATACGCGGGAAAGATGAAAACACCGCTGATGAACCCGCTCTTGTTCGGGAGGAAGGCTCATCCGGTTTAAGTTTCGATCCAACGCTTTGAAACGTAGCACGCTCACTACACCAAGTACTCTAACAGGGATTCGATTCCTAGACAAGCAAGATGAAACGGCACGATGCAACGGCAAGATGCAACGGCACTGGCGAGTCAAATCGCTGGGTGATCAATCCTTGCCCACGACTCGCATCTGGATCGCATCCATGATCTGGCCGTGGGAGGCAACCGCGCCGATGATGGCCACCGTCTGGCCCGCGTGCAAAAGTCCCCGCTCCACCATTAGCCCCAGCGCCAATTTGAGCGTCTTGCTGGGGTCCACGGGATCAAACGGCACCACCACCGGTGTCACTCCCCAGTGCAGCGTCAAGGACAGGGCCACTTCTTCGTCAGGACAGACAGCGAAAATCGCCGAGTGCGCTGGACGCATCCACGCGGTAAAACGCGCCATGGCACCATGCAAGGTGAACACGAGCACCGCCGACGCCCTCAAGTCATTCGCCAGCACCACCGCGCTTTTCACCATCTTCTGCCGTGGGTTGCTCAGTTCAGCACTCTGCTGGTAATTGGCTCCACCACTTCGCTCGATGCGCCGCGAAATCGTATCGAACACCTCGATGCATTTGACGGGATACTTGCCGACGGTGGTTTCCCCGCTGAGCATGATGGCGTCCGTCTGCTCAAACACGGCGTTCGCCACGTCCGTGATTTCCGCGCGCGTCGGCATGGGATTTTCGATCATGCTCTCCAGCATGTGTGTGGCGACGATCACCGGACGCCCCACCCGCAGGCAGGTCTTCACCACCTTGCGCTGGATGATCGGCAGATCCTCGTAGGGACATTCGATTCCCAGATCCCCCCGCGCCACCATGACGCCGTCCGCCTGGCGGATGATCTCGTCCAGGTTCTTCACCGACTGCTGATCCTCGATCTTGGCGATCACCTGAGGCACCTTCTTCGCCCCCTGAATCACCGCTCGGAGCTGCTGAATGTCTTTCGCTTCCCGCACAAACGAGAGCGCAATGTAATCCACTCCCACGTCCAGGCCGACCGCGATGTCGGCCAGATCCTTTGCCGTCAACGCAGGGAGGCTGACTCTAACGCCCGGAAGATTGATGTGCCGACGGCTGCCCAGCTTGCCGGGCGTCAGGACCTCGCACTCGATCTTGTTGGCAAATTTCGTCAGCACCTTCATCTCGATCTCGCCGTTGTCGAGCAGGACGATATCGCCGACACTGATGTCGTTGACGAAGTCCGCGTAGTTCACATCCACCGAATGGATTTCCTCGCTCTTTTCGCCCCGGACCGTGAGCGTGAATTTCTGGCCGGGCCGAAGATCGAGCGCGGCGGGAAGATCTCCCGTCCGGATGGCCGGGCCCTGCGTGTCCATCATGATGCCCACATGGCGGCCACGCTCGCCCGCGACCGTCCGGATGCGGCGCACGACTTCACGGATCCAAGGATGAGCGGCGTGGGACATGTTCAGCCGAGCGATGTTCATTCCGGCATCGATGAGTCGTCCGATGATTTCGGGAGTATCCGTGGCGGGTCCGAGGGTCGCGATGATCTTGGTCTTGCGCATGGGAGCAACGTTGATTGGAGGATAGGGTATTCGGAACCTTTGGGAAGCTCTGTTCGCCCTGAGGTCCCACGCGGGGTGTGAGTCAGTTACCTCTGGCTAATGTCTTTCAGCCCTCCGGGGTATCGGTGCATTCGCAAATTGTCGGTGGAGCGCGACTGTGCTGAAAGCCAGTCGCAGCAGTATCGATGGCTCGCTCTCACGCCAAACCTGTTGCGGCTGGTGCTGCGCACACAGCCGCGCTCCTGGCCGAGAGCCAAGTTCACCGACAACTTGTGGATGCACTGCCGGGCTCTGGAGTTTGGACATTTCTCTTGCTGCCCGTGGCGACTTCGCGCGAGGGATTTTCCCGTTCCTCCCGAAGGAAGAACTGAAAATAGCCCAGCCTTTCAAGGCTGGGATCTAGGTTCGGGAGCCATCAGTCCCGCAGGGACGGCTGACTCGGCGGGGCTTTCCTACGGCTTTGGGATTGAATGGTCGATCCAGCGTCGTGTTGATTTTTGGGGTGCAAGTCACAGGGCATCCGTATCGACTCAACTCTTCGGGACAGCGCATCTCCGAAATCCTTTCCACTGAAAACAGCGAAGAAGCAGGCTCCTGCGTCATGGTGTGCCGCGAGCATTTGGCGCTGTTCCCGTCGTCTGGTCAGCATCGGTTGATAATGAACCATTGCCAGTATCCGTCGATTGCTTCAAAAATCCAATCGCTCAATTTTGGTATGGTTCTCAATCCAGATCGCCAAGGCTGTCCATCGCCCTCGCTGATGAAGGGCGTTCAATAATTCTTCAACCGCATGATGTATATGAACACGAGGAAACCAATTCTGCTCCTGCTGGTCACACTGATGATCGCCACTGTCGGGGCTCAAGCGCAAACGACCGGTGGACTGGATTTATCGTATCAATTCGCGCCGGGGCCCTCTGGCGGCGTTCCGCCGGGCGCTTATGCCATCGGGCCGGACGGCAAGGTGGTGGCGGTGGGCGGATTCACAACGTATCACCGTGTCGCGCGCAAGAATGTGGCGCGGCTGAACTCCGACGGAACGGTGGACACCAGCCTGGATGCCAAAGGAGGCGCGGGCGAAGTCGTGCTGGTGATTCCCGGGATCTTCACGAACAAGTCTCCCGGCCAGGTGACGCAAGTCATGGTGCAAGCCGATGGAAAGGTGGTGGTGGGTGGCTCATTCACATCCTGGGACGGATTTGAGACGAAGAACGTGGCCCGGCTGAAGACGGATGGCTCGGTGGATTCCACGTTCAAATCAACCGCGCTTGTTGCCGGGCCGATGCTGGAGCTGCCCGATGGGAAATTTTTGATTTGCGGAAAGTCGAGTGATTTTGGCGCTGGCCGCAAAACAGGCGTGGTGCGCGTCAATGCGAGTGGATCACTCGATGGGACGTTCACGGACTCAACGCTCGGTGCCGCGGCGGGGACATTTGACGGACAGGTCACCGTCTCTCAAATGCGCCGGCAATCCGATGGCAGGAGCGTCGTCATTTTTGGCGGTTTGAAGACGATCTCGCCGCTGGCTTTTGTGGGCGGCGTGGCGCGTCTCAATGAAAATGGATCCCTCGATACGACGTTCAAGATTGGAACCACGACCGGTGCAAACAGCAGTCCAATGTCGCTGAGTGTGGACACTTCGGGACGGGTGCTGGTGGCTGGAACGTCGCCGACCTACGACGGCCAGAATGTCGGCAAGGTCTTCCGGCTCCAGGGCGATGGGAACCTCGACACGACATATAGCTTCACCCTGACAACGACGCTGGCGAGCGGCATTCTGGCCATCGGTGATGGCTCGGCTTTGGTGACGGGTTCGTTTACCGGCGTGGTCGGTCCTGTGGTACGCCTTAACCCCGACGGTTCGCGCGATTCTTCCTACGGATTCACACAGACCGGAACTTTTGGCTCGCTCATCCTTGCCATCTGCAGCGACCCGAAGACCGCGTCATCTGGAGAAACCTATCTTTCGGGTTCGATGGTTCTCGCGGAAGGAACCAAAGTCACTCAGGCACTCGGCATCTTTCGGCTCACTGGCAATTCGAGTGGTGGCGGTGGAGCGACTGCGCCCATCATCACGACCCATCCAGCTCCCGCTTCCGCGGTCACCGGCGGCTCGGCAGCCTTTACAGCCGCGGCTTCCGGCACGGCCCCGCTCAATTATCAATGGAAGCTCGATGGTAAAGAAATTCCCGGAGCCACGAGTGCGACGCTGACGGTGAGTAATGTTTCAGATTCGAACGCCGGTGATTACACGGTCACGGTTTCCAACTTCGGCGGCAGCGTCACGAGCAATCCCGCCACGCATCACGACTTCGCCACCCGCCACCCTGAATGTTGGACAAGGCACGGGCGCCTCATTGACCGTGGTTGCCGAGGGGACCGCTCCGCTCAAATTCCAGTGGTTCAAAAATGGAGCAGCCCTGGCCGGCGCGACTCAAGCGACGTTGACCTTGGCCAATGTCCAACAAGTTGATGTCGGCAGCTACGAAGTCGAAGTGACGAATGATTTCGGCAAGATCCGCAGCACTCCTACAACACTGTCGCTCTCGCCAAGTTCCCCGGCCTGGTTCATCTCCTCCCTGACGGACGGGCCGGGAACGATCACCGATCTCTGGCTGGACGGTCCGCGCGGCGTGGTTGCGGGAGGAACCTACTCGGGAGCGGCCGCCGGCTCGCCGGAGTTTAGCTTTGCAGGAGTTGTTTTCCCCGCGGCCCGGGCTGCCGGGTGGGCAGATCGCGGCGAGAGGAGTTGTTGCTCAGAACCCTTCGACATTGAATGGTTTTGTGGTGCGGATTGACGACACAGGAACTCCGGTGTGGGCGTTGCCGGTGGTGGGGGATTTGAGCAATGGACTGACCGGAGCCACGTACGTCGCGGTGGCTGCGGACAAGCAAGGAAACGTCTTCGTCGCCGGGCCGATTCGCGGTCAGGGAGATTTCGCTGGGCTGAAAATTGGCGTAGCTGGAGGTGAGGGAACTTTTCTGGCGAAACTCGATGCCGGCGGAAAAGGGCTATGGACACAGATGATCACCGGCAACCTTTACGAACGACAACTGGCGGTGGATCCGGATGGGAACGTCATTCTCACGGGCCGTTACACACTGCGGCTCGATGGGCCTGGATTTACACTTCAAGCGGTCGATACCGGTGCGTGCGCTGTCTGCAAGTTTTCGGCGAGTGGTGTTGCGCAGTGGGTACGGAATTTTCAAAGAGGCGACAGCGTGAGCGGTTCGGTGGACATCTACAATGTGGCTGCAGACGCCAGCGGGATTTACGTCACCGGCGCATATAATCAATCGATCCGGTTCGGTGCTTTCACGGAGAAACTTCCTGCGCCGCCCTTCCGTGATGTCGGATGGCTCGGGAAGCTGAATCACCTGGGAGAACCGCAATGGCTTCGACCGATCGGCGGGAGTCTGACAACGGACATTTCTCTGGGAGCGAACTCGATCTGGGTGGTCGGATTCAGTGACCCGCCCAACTCACAAGTCCTTCACGGGTACCGCCCGGATGGCAGCGCGATCGTTCAGATCACCCAGGTGGCGTTCAGTGCGGGTGGGGCTCTCGCCCGGGGCGTGGGAGTGGACTCCACCGAGCGCCCGATCATCGGTGGTCACGCGGGCGGGTTCGCCACGGTGGGAAGCGTCACGCTGGGAATCGGGCAGAATCCAAAGATTCTCTGGGGCGCGGCGGCCAATCCCTCTGGAGTGATCGGACCGGATGCGATGATGACGGGCTTTTTGACTGAGCCTGCGGGCAATGATCTTTTCGTCAGCCAATTTGAAGCCTCGCCCAGCGGCGATCTCTATTACTCGGGAAACTGGACGGGCACTCTTGGCATCAATGCAAAGTCCTATCCGAGCGCGGTGCGAAAAATCTTCGTCGCGAAAGTGGCGGGCATTCCGCAGCCGACCATACCCACGTTTGTGCAGCAGCCGCAGTCGCAGGTATTCGCCCTCGCCGAAAACCGCACGCTCAGTTGCATCGCCAAAGGCGGCGGACTTTCATTCCAATGGTTCAAGAATGGGGTGCCTGTAGCGGAGCCGAATCTGCAAATCGCCATTTATGTCGGGCCGCGTCCAGGGGAGACAGTGAGCCAGATCACCTTCATCGGTGTGAGCGCGGCCAATGCAGGCGATTACACCTGTAGAGCATCGAATTCGCTTGGCTCTGTCACGAGTGATGTGGCGAAGATCGACGTCACGGGGGCGCCTGTCGTTCCACCGAAAGGGCTGGAGTTGGGAAGCCCGGAGATTGTCTCTGGCAAGTTGCGCTTTGCCGTTCCGACCGAAGTCGGGAAGACGTATGGCATCGAGTTCAAGCCCGAACTGAATGCGCAGGCTTGGAGCTCTGTTCAAAGGTTGACGGGAAACGGCTCCAGCCAGGCTGTTGATCTGGGGGTGACCGGTCCGAGCGGATTTTACCGGGTGACAGAAACGACATCGTTGGGAAGGTAAGCCAAGATCTGCTCATGGTCACCCTGCTGGGTGGAGCGCTGTGTCGGAATGATGAGGGCGTGGGCAGGCTGATATGGATCGTTTCCGATCACTTCCTTCGCAATCAGGTGATTCCTAGAGTCGTGGATTCTACGTCCTTCGCTAAAGACCGGCTCTACTCCTGTTGCGGGAATTTTTGACAAGCCGAGCCCGTCCAGTATCACTGCACTCGCCACGAGTGAATGAGCAACCAAGATCCAAATCAGTTACCGCCGTCACGTTCAAACCGGTTGCGTAAGCGATTCACTCGAATCGGCCTCGTGATCACGTTGCTGGCAGCAGTGGCGTTCTATTACGCATTCTGCAATCTGCCGCGACATTCTCCGGAGTGGACGGCGCAAGGGATCGATCTGGCGCTCGATCGGGGGTTGGAATATCTGTTCAAATCCTCCGCGTTTCTGAAACGCCATGATTCCGGCGGCGAGCATATCGTTCATCATTTCCTCATCGATCTGGTGCTGGCGAAGGAACCCCATGCCCGCCTCAGCGCGCATCTGAAACATTGCAACGAAGTGAGCCAGGACATCTTGAAGTGGCGCGTGTTCACAGGGCTTCCCGGCTGGCCGAAGGCTGAACTGGACGATACACGGCGAAACGAAATCCGCGCGATGATCCGTGGTGACAAAAATCCCTATGTGCGATGGATTTTGTGGTCTGTCCACGCATCCTGGGCAGAGCTTGAACCAGAGGACCACAAGACGCTCTTCTCCGACACTTCCCGCCAAAGCGGGAGCTACGATCTTACACACGCCCTGATTGCTTACTGGATCATGCTCAAAACAGCGCCGGAACTTGGCGGGCGCCTGAATGTGAAGGCGCGCATCGAAGAAGTGGCCGCGCGCACAATAACTTATTCAAAATGGGCTCCGCGCTGCAGCGATGGTTACATGGAGCGAACGGCTTTTCTGCTGATGCTCGAACCAGCTCCAAAAATCCCGGTCCGATGGATTGAACGGATCCTCACCGTGCAGAACGAGGATGGAGGATGGATGTTTGTCCCCCCTACCTGCGCACCGTGCAGGAGATGTTCGGGCTCAAGATCACGAGCCACAACAGCGAGCCGCATCCAACTTTTCTGGCGCTCGTGGCCCTGGCGTATTACCGGGATCAGATGCGCGTGGATGGTAAGTTTCCAAAGCCTGCACTCAAACAGTGAATGGTGGTTTTCGAGGGAGCTTTCACCGAATCCAGAACGTCATTCATTTCAAAACCAGATCCCATACCTTCGCCCGTCGGGCCTTGCCTGTGGAACCTTCGATCCAGAGCGTGACGGTAAACTCTCCACCCTTTTGGTAACTGTGTTGGGGATGGCGCTCGGTCGAGGTCGTGCCGTCTCCAAAATCCCATTTCCAGGAGTTGATTTCACCGCTCGATTCATCCTGAAACGCCACCAGCCGACGCACGGTGTCCACAACCTTGAAAGACCATTGCGCGTCGATCGGTTTGCGGAGAGCTGGTTCCAGGGGCATCAGTCGGAATGCACAGAGGTCCGAAGCGTTCCCGTACATTGTCGTCTTGTGCGAGAGATTCCAGAATGCCTTGAAACGCTCCGCCTTCTCATCGTCGTAATCAAGGATGGACCATGACATCCCGATCAGTGCGCTCTCGCGAAGTTTCGAGATCACAGCCTGGTCGGGACCATCAGCGGGCGCGTAATCGAAAGGAGTGATCCAGAATTCCAGAATGAACCTGCCGCTCTGGCCGGGTCGGAAATTGAAAGCCTGCGCCGCGTTCGCGAAGGGAAGTTCCTTGATCCATGGCTGGCAGCCCCAGACCATCGTCCAGTCCTTGCCCTCGGAAGGTGTGAAGATGTGGTAGTTCTGCGCATGAACCCCGTGAAAGCTTGTGTGTGCTTCCTCCGGATTCTTCAGGAATGGATGCATGTGCTTGATGAACGGCCCTCCTGATAGATCGCCATCCACCACCAGTTCGAAAATATCATTATGCAGGTCAGTCTTCGCAAAGTCCCAGTAATCGTCCGACGCCTCGTAAAGGAAATAGAGCTGGTTCAAGCCCTTGACCCATCCCACCCGGACCTGGACATCCAGGTCGGCTCGGTTGTAATTCGTCCCGCGTCCGCCAACGGTGTCCGCGAGCTGGTCAATGCCGATGATGTAATCCTTCGGAACGATTTCCCAGTCATCCGCCTTACCGTCGATGCGGGGGATTCTGTCCGGCGGAAACTGGAAGATCTTGAACACGACACCGGATCGTTCGAGGGCAAGGGCTGGTTCCACGAAGAGGAGAAGCAGGAGACAAAGAGCACCAGTTGAAAGGCAGATTCGTTTCATAAGGGATGATCCCCATCATTGACCAACCGGGGAGGGCGCGGCAACGACGATGATTCGGAAGCTGCTTGGTTTTCTACAGGAGCCATGCAGAATGGAGACATCCCATGAATCTGAGTAGCACATCATTTTCCAAGAATAAGCTGCGTCGTCTCAAGGTAGCTGCGGCTCAAATGAAGTTCTGTCCGGGCATTGAGCAGAACGTGGCGAACATCATCGCGATGATAGAGCGTGCCGCCAGTGATGGAGCGGACATTGTCCTGTTCCCGGAATGCGCAGTCACGGGTTACAATTGTGACTTTGCCATGATTTCGGCGGGCGAGATCGACTCTGGCTTGGAGAAGATCGCTGCGGCGGCTCGTCAAACACGCTGCAACGTGCTGGTGGGAAGCCCCACTTTCGCCGGTCGAAAGCGATTCAATTCATTGGTCGTCTTCAACCGGCGCGGGCGCGAGATCTTTCGATACTCGAAGATTCACCTGACGCCTCGGGACGCCCGATGGTTCAGGCCTGGTAACGCCCTTGCCCTGTTTCATCTGGATGGCGTTCCCTGCACGGCGATCATCTGCCATGAGCGGCGTTTTCCGGAGCTGGTCCGCCTCCCGGTGATGATGGGCGCGCAAATCATCTTCCATCCGAACGCCGGACTTGACTCGCTCGCCGTGTCGAAGACCAAGCGTGGCGGCCATGATGGCATTGCCATCCGGGCATTCGAGAACCAGGCATTCTATGTTTTTGCCAACTCGGTCGGACCCCAGGGAGATGAGCTTTGGTCAGCTGGCGACTCGAAGATCGTGGCACCGGACAGCCGCGTGCTCGCGCTGGCAAATAATCGCGACGAGATGCTGGTTCAAGCGGAGCTGGACCTGCGGCAGGCAGGACGCCGCTACGCGATCGAGGCTTTGAAACAGCCGGCGTTTCTGCGGGAGCATTGGCGGGCGATGTTGAAGGCGTGCAAGGCCAGGCTGCGCGAGTGATTTTATCGTTGGATGTTGGCACGAGTTACCGCAACGTCCGCTCACAAAACATTTATGACACCAATCACTGTATTGTGGATCTACATCGTTCTTCTGCTGGTCGGCGGTTTCATGGGTTTCGTGAAGGCCAAAAGCAAGGTCTCGCTGATTACTTCGAGTATTTCAGCCGCACTCCTGGCGTTGTGCGCGCTGGGGATCTTTTCACTGAACATCGCCCTGGGAATTATCGGCCTGCTTCTGGTCGTCTTCATCATGCGGCTGGCAAAGACAAAGAAGTTTATGCCCTCCGGCATGATGATCGTGATGAGCGCGGTGGCTCTGGTTTTGTTGCTCGTGCTGCGGAAGTGAGTACCGCCACGAGTCGGCGGCGGCCTCAGAGCAGCGCTGCCGAGTCCAGATCGAGCAGCAGTGAGGCATGAGACTGCGTGCGGAGGTAGGAAGCCGGACAGGCGGTGGAGATCGGGCCTTGCAGAGCGGCTTTAACGGCTTTGGCTTTTCGAGTTTCCGGACAGAGGCAGACTATTTTCCTCGCGGAAAAAAGTGCAGGGATTGTGAGTGTCAGTGCGTAAGGCGGCACGGCTTCAACGCTGGGGAAGTGGCCTTCATTCGCTTGTTGCAGCTTACACGCCAGATCCAGTTGCACGATCTTGACCAGGCGTTTGTCGTCGAAGTTTGCCACCGGCGGATCATTGAAGGCCAGGTGGCCGTTTTCGCCGATCCCGAGACAACAGAGATCAATCGGTTGCGCACGTAATAGAGCCGAGTAGCGTTCGCACTCGTCGAGCGGTTCCAGGCAATCGCCGCCAAGATAGTGGAAAACTTTCGGTTTCACGAGGCTCTCCACACGCTCCCGCATGTAACGGCGGAAGCTGGCCTCGTGATCCGCCGAGATCCCGAGGTACTCATCCATGTGGAAAAGTGTGATTCGCGACCACTCGATGCCGCCCATCGCCACGAGTTGCTTGAGGAACTCGATCTGGGAATTTCCTGTGGCCAGAATCACGGCAACTGAGGCCTGCCGTTCCTGGAGCGTACTCAGATAGGAATGCACTTCCACCGCCGCCGCCGCCGATACATCCGCCCGCGAGGCGTAAATGCGGACTGGGAGCGCGTCGATCTTCAGGCTTGTCGTTGGTGTGGGAGCGGAATGCAATGGGGCTGTGGAGGTCATCACGTTGATCGGGTTGTCAAGCGAAGGACAAAGTAGAGGGAGAGTTCGTGAACGGGCAAGCGCCGAGTCTGCTATTTCTGCTTTTACTCTGAAGGAGCATCACATAGCAGCCTGGGCAGAGCCGCAGGCATGGGGGCTGGACATTTTGGACGTGTGACTGACCAGAGCATGACTCATTTCAGAGAAACGAAATAATGGCACACGGGTTCTACTCTGCTCTTGAACCATCGCCTCGCTGCCGCGTAGGTTGTCGGCCTATTTTGATTTACGACGTATGATTCCAGGCAAGATTATGGTTGCGGGAGCTGGCGGGTTCATAGGCGGGCACCTTGTGGCAGACTTGTTGCGTCAGGGGAAAAGGGACATCCGGGCCGTGGATGTGAAACCTTCCGGCGAGTGGTACCAGAAATTCCCGGGTGTGGAGAGCCTTCAACTTGATCTCCAGGAGAAGGCCTCATGCGAGCAGGCGGTTGATGGGGTTGAAGTGATTTACAATCTTGCCGCAGACATGGGAGGGATGGGGTTCATCGAGATGAACAAGGGCTTGTGTATGCTGACGGTCCTGATCAACACCCACTTGCTCATGGCTGCCCGGAAGACTGGTGTTCAGCGATTCTTCTATGCCTCATCCGCCTGTGTTTACAACGCGGACAAGCAGCGTGATCCGAATGTGACTGCGTTGAAGGAGGCCGATGCCTATCCCGCGATGCCGGAGGATGGTTATGGTTGGGAGAAGCTCTTCAGTGAGCGGATGTGCCGGCATTTTCGTGAGGATTTTGGATTACAGACCCGCGTGGCACGCTATCACAACGTGTATGGTCCTCATGGCACTTATGACGGGGGGCGTGAGAAGGCGCCGGCTGCGGTTTGTCGTAAAGTCATCCAGGCCAAACTATCAGGTAAACACGAGATCGAGATATGGGGTGACGGCAAGCAGACGCGCAGTTTCATGTATATCGATGATTGTCTAAAGGGCACGCAAATGCTGACGCACAGTGATGTGATCGAGCCGCTCAACATTGGGAGCAGTGAACTGGTGTCGATCAATCAATTGGTCGATATCGTCGAGGAGATTGCGGGCGTGAAGTTGAAGAGGAACTACAATCTGAGTGCTCCCAAAGGTGTCAACGGCCGTAACAGCGATAATACACTCACCCGGCAGAAGCTAGGTTGGGAGCCTTGCACTCGCCTGCGCGATGGCATGGAAAAGACCTACCGGTGGATCCATGATGAGATCATAAGGAAGGCGTAGGCCTCCTTTTGTGCGAGGGATGATCCGGCTAATGTTGAACTTCCTGCCGTTACGGTGGTCTGACTGCATGTAACTCTTCCGATGTCTGCTGAAGCCAAACCAACCGAGCAGCCGCGCTTGATCGATGAGATTCGCGCGGAGGCACCGGTATTCTGGCACCACATGCCGGACAAAGGCGTCTTTTTCGCAATGCTCGCGGTTTGGTGCCTGTTCTTTCACTTTCTCGGGAATTCTGTTTTCGGATACATCGACACGCGGTCGCTACTCAGGTGGATGTATCATCAGTATGACACTTCCGTGGATGACGAACATGGCCTGATGTTGCCGTTCGTGGTGATCGGGCTTTTATATTGGAAGCGAAAGCACTTGATGGCGCTGCCCAAGGCGGTCTGGTGGCCGGCGCTGGGCCTGGTGCTTGTATCGCTGATGATACATGTTTTCGGATTTGTAATTCAAATTCCGCAACTATCGATCGTGGCGTTTTACTTTGGTATTTACTCCATGACAGGGCTCGTATGGGGCTTGCCCTGGCTCAAAGAGAGTTTCTTTCCAATGCTGCTCTTCGTCTTTGCGGTGCCGCTGGGTACGCTGGGCGACGCGGTTACGTTGCCCCTGCGGGTGCTGGCGGCGACAATCACTTCGGGGTTGTGCAGCACCATCCTGGGGGTGGACGTCGTCAGGCAGGGCACTCAGTTGTTCGATCCTTCCGGGAAATATCAATATGAAGTGGCTGCCGCATGCGGTGGAATTCGGAGCCTGATAGCGATGCTCGGTCTCGCAACCACTTACGCCTTCGTGGGCTTTCAGACTTCATGGCGTCGCACGGTGATGATTCTCATGGCCTTTCCACTGGCGGTGGCGAGCAATGTTTTTCGACTCATGTGCATCATCGTCGCCGCAGAGTTATTCGGTCATAACGCCGGGATGTATGTTCACGACAGTTCGATCCTGAGCCTGCTGCCTTACATTCCCGGGCTGGCTGGTTTGATGGGTCTGGCGCATCTGCTGAGGGAGTCGCCGCGAACGAAACACTCATGAATAGAGATGGAATCAAAGCGTTGGTGTCAGTGGTCGTGTTGATTGCGCTGTCAGCTGGGTTGCTTGTTGTTTTCAAGTCCCGGCAGGTGCTCGGCAAGGCTGGGCTGAAAGTGGTGGAGAAACCAATGACCAATGAGCAGGGGAAGTCGATCAGTCAGTTCAGAGTGGAGTTGCCCGAAAAAATCCTGGACTACTCATCAACCAACGAGACGGTGAAGGATGTGGAGCTTGACTATCTACCCAAGGACACGACCTATGGACGACGGGGTTACTTCAAAGAGGATGGCTTTCTCTTCAACAGGATTGATCTAAGTGTGGTTCTGATGGGGACCGACCGTACAAGCATTCACAAGCCGCAATTCTGCCTGACGGGCCAGGGCTTTACGATTACGGATCAGGAGAGAGTAGTAATTCCTATCGACCAGCCCCATCGTTACGAACTTCCAGCCATGAAGCTGACCGCGACTCAGGAGATAAAATTGCGTAATGGTGGAACGGTAAATTTGCGAGCGATCTACGTCTATTGGTTCGTGTCGGAGAATCGCTTGACCTCAGAGCATAAGAGCCGGATGTGGTCAATGGTGGAGGATTTGGTGAAAACGGGGGTAATGCCGCGATGGGCTTATGTTTCTTGTCTGACTCGCTGTATGCCTGGTCAGGAAGCAGTAGCTTACGAGCGGGTTCGTCAGCTCATTGCCGCGTCAGTTCCGGAATTTCAATTGACGACTCTCCCCTCATCGACCACGCCGGTCGCACCGCCTGCCACGGCTTTGGCTCGGTAGGCTCTTTACACCCGGAGTACGTGCCGCTACTAGAAGTGAATTCAATCTAGGTGGTTAATCACCGGGATTATTTCGTACAACGATGTTACGCCGCCAACGACAATCACGCGCGCAGCTTCAAAAGCTGCTTGATGCGATCGTGTTTGGGTTGAGCTTTTGGCTGGCTCATCTGGTTCGCGCGGCCGAGATATGGAATCTCCCGGTATTGCGCGATGCCCTCGCCATCCTTGGCGGAACACCGGAAATCAGACCATTCAGTGAGTATATCTGGCTTCTGGTGATCATCATGCCCGTGACGCCATTCCTACTGGAGGTGCAGGGATTCTACAACAGGCCGATCATAGCATCGCGCCACAGGACAGTATGGCAGTTGGCCAAGGTATGCACTTTGGTGGCGATTGTGACGATCATGGTCCTGTTTTTGCGCAAGGAATTATTAGGTCGGGCAGTGATCATATTGTTCCCGAGCATCAGTTTGTGCCTGATGATGCTGAAGGAAGAACTGATCCGACGGTGGTTTAGGACCAGCGTCGGCCAGGCTCAGATGAACAAGCGCTTGATTCTTCTTGGAACACCCGAAGACACGGCGAAGATCAGCCGCCAGCTTGGTTCTTCAAAGGACGACGCCATCGAAATCGTGGCCGAGCTCGATCTGAATAATACCACAAACGAACAATTGGTCGATTTTCTGCATTCACACTCGGCAAATGGCGTGATCTTGTGCGCCAAGCACACCTATTTCGGGCAGATCGAGAAGGCAATTCAGGCATGTGAACTGGAAGGTGTCGAGGTCTGGCTCCTGGCGGATTTCTTCAACACACAGGTAGCTCATACAACTCTGGATGAGTTCCACGGCTCCCCGGTGCTGGTTTTCCGTTCGACTCCGGAGGATTCCTGGCAGGCTGTGGCGAAGTATGTGATCGATTTCATCGGTGCTGCGACGTTGCTGGCGGTGCTCGGGCTTCCGATGCTGGCGTTAATGGCCCTGATTCGTGCGACGTCGCCTGGCCCGATTTTCTTTCGGCAGCAACGCAGCGGGTTAAACGGGCGGCCATTTACGATGTTAAAGTTCCGCTCCATGGTGACAAACGCGGAGCAACTCAAGCAGGAATTAGCTGCGCTCAACGAGATGAGTGGCCCTGTTTTCAAAGTCAGCAATGATCCCAGAATCACGCCGGTCGGCCGGTTCTTGCGGAAGTATTCGCTCGATGAGCTGCCTCAGTTGCTCAATGTATTGCGCGGTGAGATGAGCTTGGTTGGCCCCCGGCCACTGCCAGTCGATGAAGTCAGGCGTTTTGACGATCTCGCGCATCGACGAAGGCTGAGCGTCAAACCGGGGCTGACTTGCTTGTGGCAGATCAGCGGCAGAAATGAAGTGAAAGACTTCAAAGACTGGGTCCGACTGGATCTCGAATACATCGATAATTGGTCTATCTGGCTTGATCTAAAGATTCTTATTCGAACAGTGCCGGTCGTCCTTGCGGGGACAGGAGCAAGGTAGTCGAATAATAAGAGGAAGATCCTAAACACGGTCTGATTCTTGCGGCTTTTTGAACACTAATGAAATCGCCGCGTAACCAACCCAAGATCAAGCCCACGTCTGTGGTCACCGGGGCGGCTGGATTCCTTGGATCGCACCTCACCGACCTCTTAATCCAACGCGGGCACCGGGTAGTGGGGATCGACAACTTGATAACTGGTAAGATTGAGAATATCGATCACCTGGCCGGTCGTGCTGAGTTCCGATTCATCCAGCAGGACGTCACAGAATACTTGTTTCTAGATGAGCCGGTGGATTACGTCTGGCACTTCGCCTCTCCGGCCAGTCCAGTGGACTACGCGGAACTACCGATTCAGACTCTCAAGGTCGGGTCTCTAGGCACACACAAGGCGCTTGGACTCGCGAAACACAAGGGTGCTCGGTTCCTCCTTGCATCCACTTCGGAAGTTTATGGAGATCCGCTGGTCCATCCGCAGACGGAAGATTACTGGGGCAACGTAAATCCAATCGGGCCGCGAGGATGCTACGACGAAGCGAAGCGGTTCGCCGAGGCTCTTGTGATGGCTTACCGCAGGGAACATGAGATCGAGACTCGTATTGTAAGGATCTTCAACACGTACGGCCCACGGATGCGTTTGAACGATGGACGCGTCGTGCCAGCTTTTGTGAGTCAGGCTCTTGCGAACAAGCCGCTCACCGTGTTCGGCGACGGTTCCCAGACTCGAAGTTTCTGTTATTGCTCGGATCTGATCGAGGGAATTTACCGACTGATGATGAGTTCTTATTCTCAACCGGTGAACATTGGGAACCATCGAGAGCTGACGATGACCGAATTCGCCCGCGAGGTGATTCGTGCGACGGGGGCCCGAAGCAGCATAGTTTTCAAAACGCTGCCTCAGGACGATCCCCGACAAAGACGACCAGACATTGCCCTAGCGAAGAAATTGCTCGATTGGGAGCCGGTGGTCGGATTATCCAGAGGATTGAAAATGACGATTCGATTCTTTCAACAGAGAGCAAAACGAGCCAAGGAGTGAATGCTTCGCGGAAATTCAGGTGGATTTGATTTTTCTGTTTGACCATGCAGTTTATTTTCAGTAACCAGCACGCCTGTTTCTCCGCGATGAGCTGCACGCTGTGTTGCATTGCGGCGGAACGGATGTGCTGACGGCGTGTCAGATAAGATAAGATGCTCAAAACGAAATCATTCATGTGTGGCGACTTTGGGGCGGGAAGCCTGAAGGTTGCGGAGTTTGAGATCAACGAAGCCGGCACTCTTCAACTGAAGAAATTCGGGAGCAAAGCCCTTGGCTTGGAGGGCTCGCAGGAAGCCGCCCGGGAAAACGTCCTGCGCAAAGCCATTCAGGAAATTGTCGGGTCCGGTAGCTATACATCAAAACGGGTGAACGTTAGCGCTCCCGGCTTCCACGTCTTCTCGAAGTTCGTCAAATTACCCCCTGTTGATAATTCCAAGATCCCCCAGATCATCCAGTACGAGGCTCAGCAGAATGTGCCATTCCCATTGGCCGAGGTTGTGTGGGATTATCAGATTCTGGGATCAACCGCCACCGGCGAGATGGAAGTCCTCCTAGTTGCCATCAAGTCGGATGTTGTCGAAGGTCTTTTCCGAACGGCGGAAGCCACTGGATTGAAGCTGCAGCTGGTTGACGTTTCCCCGGCCGCACTCTGCAATAGCTTTCGTTACAGTTACGGGGATCTCGATGGCTGCACCATGCTGCTGGACATCGGTGCGAAGACCAGCAACCTCCTGTTTTTCGAAAAGGGCAAGATTTACGCTCGAGGCATCAACATAGGAGCAAATTCGATTACGCAGGATTTTGCCGCAGAATCAAAGATGCGGTTTGCTGAGGCTGAAAAAGTCAAAGTGGCGGAAGGATTTGTGAGCCTCGGTGGAGCGTATGAGGAGCCTGAGAATCCTAATCAGGCAGCGATTTCCAAGATCGCGCGGCAGGTGATGACGCGCCTGCACATTCAGGTGAATCAGACGATCCAATTCTACCGAGGCCAGCAAGGTGGAACGGCACCGATACGACTGTTTCTTGCTGGTGGCGGGTCGATCATGCCATATACTGCTCAGTTCTTTGCCGAGAAGTTGAGTGTTCCGGTGGAGTACTTCAATCCATTCCGCAACATTCAAATTGATCCCTCGGTTAATCTGGAAGAGCTGGAGAAGGTGGCGCATTCATTCGGTGAAGTGGTCGGTCTCGGGTTGCGGAACTTGGCCCAATGCCCGGTGGAACTGAATCTAGTGCCGAAGAGTATTCGTCAGCGACAGCAATTCGACCAGAAGAAGCCCTATTTCATCGCGGCGCTCATCAGCCTCGTGCTGGTGGTATTCGCCTACGGGTGGTTCTACGATCGCGTCGCACTCGTCAAGACACAGGCGTTGAGTGAGAAGGTTGAACCCCAGCTCAATCCGTTGGAGACTAAGGAAACTCAAATCAAGAAATTTGAAGGTGCGATCGATGCCACACGCAAACAAGTTGACGACCTTGTCAGCTGGCTTCGCAAAAAAACACTTTGGGCCGACATTTTAACAGAGGTTCGAGGAGTTCTTTTGAGTGCGGAAGCGCAAAACTCTCGGCCAGGAGCTCCAGCAGGTGTCTGGATCGAAGCTTTTGGCACGGCGGTGGCATCGTCAGGTGGAGCCAAGGAGGAAGCGGAGGAGAGGCCTGTTTACCGCATGGATCCCATCCTGATGCAACGCTACGGATTGTTACCCAAAGGCGGGATGAGTGCAATGATGCCTGGGGCCGCAACCGATCCGGCGAAGGCGAATGCAGAAAGTGTGACCAACAAGATAGCGGTCCACTTTCGAGCCATGAATCTCAACAAGCCGGCCGAGCCATCGAACAACCGTAATCTAATGAGTGCGGTGGAGGAGGGAATTCAAAAGAGTCTGTTCTTTGACAGCGAACACACCAAACTTTCTGAAGTTGGCGAGCAATTGTCCGATGCGACAGCCGAAACCTTTACGTTTAGCATGGAACTTGTACTGAAGGACGAAAAGGCCAGCAAGAAAACCGTAGTGAAGAAATAACCATATGGCCTGGCTGAAACGTAATTTAGGTCTTGTCATTGCGGGAGTCGTCTTTGTGGCGATTCTGGCAGTGGCGGTGGTATTTCTGCTTTCAAAGAAAACTGCGGCCGACGATGCCTCGTTGAAACTGGACGAGCGTACCGAACAATTGAAGACGCTCGGAGGACGCAACCCTGGACTTACATCAGAAAACATCACAGCCGCAAAGGACGACCAGAAGAAGATTGAGGAGTTCCTCAAGGAACTGAAGCACTCGTTTGTCACTCCATCCTATCCGACGCAATTAACCAGCCGTGAATTTGGTGTCCTGCTGGACACCACGGTCAACGGGATTCGGCGTGCGGCCCAGCGTTCCGGAGTTCAAGTGGAAAAGGATTACAAATTCAGCTTCGACGTGCCTTCAAAGTCCGTGAAAACACCTCAGAGCGCATTCGAGTCTTTGGCGATTCAGTTGGTGGAAGCCGAGTCGATTTGCAACGCTATGGTTCAGGCGAAGGTTAACGCCATCAAGCGCGTTCGACGTGCTGCCGTGACTTCCGAGGAGAGTGCCGGCGCAGATGATTTCGTGGACGCGAAGATCACTACCAATGAATGGACTATCGTTTCTCCATACGAGGTGACTTTCACTGGTTTCAGTGGCGATGTTGGCAATGTCATGGAAGGCCTGATCAAGGCCAAGAATTGCATCACTGTGAAGAATGTGGTCGTCGAACGAGGCGATGCGGCTTCCACGGAGAACGCTGCGGCTGGTGGAAATCCCGGTGGTGAGCCAACTACAGCGGCGAATCCATATTCTCGCTATGGGATGGGGGGCGGCATGTCACCAAGTTTGGCGATGAGGTATGGAATGCGCCCCAGACCGGTTCAGCCTGAAGCTGCTCCGACACCTCAAGCTGCTCCTACGACTGGCCCTAGGGTGCTTCAAGACGAGAAACTTCTCAAAGTCACACTGACTCTTGAAACCATCCGGTTAAATCCGACAGGTAAGGCATCCAAACCAGCCGCTGATGCTCCTGATGCCGCACCTATAATTGATCCGTCAGCGCAAACACCTGCCGAGGGAGAGAAAGCCGATTAAGGTTTCAAGATGCAGTTTCTCAAGAAACATTACGAAAAAGTTCTGTTGAGCATTGTTCTGCTCGGTTTGGCCGCCGCCGCCGCCGCGTTGCCATACATGGTTTCGCAGGCAAGAGCGCAGATTGACTCCACGGTGAACAGCGTCGTGCGGTCCAAGGCTAAGCCGTGGATTGCGCTGGATCTCAGCACAAATCAGGAGGTCATCCGTCGGATCGAAGGTCCGGTGAAAGTAGCGCTCGCCGGTCAGCACAACCTTTTCAACCCGGTGAAGTGGGTGCGGCGGGAGGACGGCAGGGTGGTAAAACTTGCGTCAGGAAATGAGCTGGGTGCCGGAGCTCTGGTCGTCACGCGAATTGAACCACTTGACATGAGCGTCACTTTTGATGGGGTCAGCACGAACGCTGACAAACTTCACTACACACTGACAGTGCTCAAGGAAAATATTTCAAACACATCGACTAATCAGCGAAGCGCTCAACTGGGAGTTCGCGGCCAGTTCTTTACAATTGAATCCGTCAACGGCCCTTCTTCAGCTCCAGAATCTTTGGTGGTTCGCCTGAAGGAAGGTAACGAATTGATAACCGTCACAAAGGGTCGCCCATACAAGCGAACGGTCGAATACATGGCGGACATGGCTTATCCGCCGCAAAATCAGAATCTTTTCAAGAAACGTGAGAAAGACTCCATCATTATCAGCGGAGATGGCGGCAAGCAAACCTACAAAATCGTTGCTATAAACCAGAGCGAGGTTGTATTGTCCGCCGAACCCAGTGGCAAACGAACAACTGTCAAACTTAGTCCTGCCCCTCGATGAGGCGAAGGCTCATCACCCATTTTTCAAAGGAACCAAACCCATGATCAAAGCAGTCACTACTGTAAGCGTAAGTTTTGCGCTCCTGTTCGGAGCCGTTGCACCCTTGTTTGCCCAGCCCTCTGGGAGTCAGATTGCAGCGGATGAGGCCGTCAAGCGCGAGGCCAAGGTCATCCAATTGCGCAGAGTTCTCGAGGATGCCCAGGCAAGCCGGAAGAAAGGAGACCTTGACGGGGCATCCAGGCTATTTGAAGAGGCCTATGCTTTGGTTCAACAGGTCGGGACCGGGATTGACAGTGAGAAAGGCGAAACAGTCACAAGTCTGGTGTCATTGAACATGGAGATAGCCGAAAAGGCGCAACGCCGGGGAGATCTGGCTGAAGCGGGCACCCGTGTTAAACGTGCGTTGAGTGTTGACCCTAAGAATACCGATGCGCAGGAGTTCAAGAAGAACAACGACAAGCTCATCGAACAGCAGCGAGGACGCGTTCCCAGCTCGGAAGTGAAGAGCCGCCTGCCGGAGATTCGTGAGGAACGGATGCAGACCTCAACGATGGTCCAAGATGCCCGGCTGCTGGTAGAGATGGGCCGGCTTGACGAGGCAGAGGCAAAGCTCAAGGACGCCATCAAACGCGACCCGGAGAACAAGCCTGCCGCGTACTATTTAAGCTTGGTCAAAGAAATCCGATTTAGCCAGGAAGCACGTAAACGTGAAATTGTCACCAAGGAAGGACTGGTGAAGATTGAGCAAGCGTGGAACACTGATATTAAGCGAGATCGTCTTCCTGACGCTAATCCCTACGCCCGCACCAACCTTATTTACACAGGGAAGGGCCGTCAGGCCATCCAGCACAAACTGGATACCATCGTTATCGATGAAGTGCTTTACGACGGCATCCCCCTAAATGCTGTCGTTACTGATTTGACGGAGCAGGCACGCCGGCGTGATCCCGAGAAGCGAGGAATCAATTTTATCATTAATCCGTATGTGGATGTGCCGCCACCGCCAACAACCACTTCTGCGGTCGATCCTGTCACCGGAAACCCTCTGCCGGCGCCTGCTCCTGCCGAACCATTGGATCTAAACAACGTCGCAATACGGCTCCATCTGCGCAACGTACGTTTGGCTGACGTAATCGATGCCATTTCAAAGGTCGCGGAGAAACCCATCAAGTATTCAATGGAAGAATATGCCATCGTATTCACTCAACGCACGAGCGAAGCACAACCATTGTTTACACGAGTCTTTAAGGTTAATCCCAATACTTTCATGCAAGGCCTACAAAGTGTCAGCGGGCAGGCACTGGGAATAAGTAGCTCTCAAGGTGGCGGCGGTGCGGGTGGTGGTGGTGGTGGT
>SXGU01228757.1_pt1 | contig 41062 bp, 33 predicted proteins | sample 3174531 | NCBI WGS metagenome assembly SXGU01 (sample SAMN11356863, study PRJNA531348) | freshwater metagenome | isolation source: freshwater sample F1-140 | place: China: Fuxian Lake, Yuxi | collected 2017-12-25 | reverse complement strand
GCTTTGGCGTTGGGGGGAACAGGCGATACGACCAAGCCGGTTGCTGACTACAATCCGGCATTCAGTGCCTACTATTACGACGGTGCCAACCAGGTGCCGTTGACCCTGAATGCCGGCAAGATCAGCCTGCCAGCCAATGTAACCGGCTTCTACGTCAGTGTGCCGACCGTAGATGATGCGACATTTGAGGGCAGGGAAACACTGACGCTGGCAGCCAATATAACCGGGGGTAACAGTGGCAGTGGTGCGTCAGCCATTGTCGATGACGGCTCCGGCAAGGTGTATAACGACCGGGGCCAGCCGGTGACCGCTACGCCGGATGATGATCGTAACGGTCTGGCCGTGACGGGAGGCAGTTATAACGAAGCCTCGGATGCGGCTTTCTTCGTGGTAACAGCTCCCCAGGGAGAGTCGGTTACCCTGACTTTGAGCGATGTCGATACCACGGGCATCAATAACGGTGGTTTGATCAGTTATTCCACCAATGGCGGTAAAAGCTGGAACCCTTATGCCGGCGCATTCCCCGCACCGCTCGATGGCAGTCCGATTCGGGTCGCTGTGACCCTCAAGCCCGAGCAGGACGCTGTTTACGAGGGGGTTGAGCATTTCCATCTGACGGCGGTCTCGGCTGGCCTGACGGCTGAAGCCACGGCCAGCATCAACGATGACGGTACGGGTGACCTTTACAAGCTCAATGCGGCTGGCAAGCCGGTTCTCGATACCACTACCCCTAAAGACGATGATCGTCCGGGCATCAGTGTGAGTGGTCAACCGGACGTATCGGAAGGCAGTCCGGCCGTGTTTAAACTTAAGTTGAGCAATGCTACCGCAGTACCGACCGAAATTGCCCTGAATTTGGGGGCTGCGGGGGATAGTGCCACCGCAGGTACTGACTACAACCCGGCGATCAGTGCTTACTACTACGACGGTGACAGAAAGCTGCCGTTGCCCCTGGCTGGTGGCAAGGTGACCTTGCCTGCCGGGGTGACCAACTTCTACGTCGGTGTCCCGACCACGGATGATGCGGCGTTTGAAGGTTCGGAAAAGCTGACGTTGACAGCTAACATCACCAATGGCCAGCGTGCCAGTGGTACGTCGTCCCTTCTGGATAATGGTGCAGGCAAGTCCTACGATGACAGGGGGCAACCGATTGCCGCTATAGCGGATGATGACCGCAGTATTCAGGTCAGCGGTTTGTCCAGGGTATCCGAAGGCAGCAATGCGGTCTTTACCGTCACGCTGAATACGGCATCACCGGTGTCTTCCAGGATTTCACTGGATCTGGGTGTTGCTGCGGATACGGCAGAGACAGAGGATTACAATGCGGCGTATACCGCCTACTACTATAAGGGAACAACGCAGAAGACCTTGGCCATCACTGAGGGGATGGTCAACTTGCCGGCGGGCGTAACCCGTTTCCATGTCAAGGTGGCCAGTGTGACAGACACGGTCTACGAAGGGGCGGAGCACTTTACACTGACAGCCGACCTGCGGGGGGGCAACCACGGTGAAGCGGCCACAACCCTTGTGGATGATGGTACAGGTAAGCGTTATGACGACAAGGGGCAGCCGGTTGCCGGTACAGCGGATGATGATCGCAATGACCTGAGTGTTGCCGGAGGTGTCTATAACGAAGCTTCGGATGTGGCTTTGTTCACCGTAACGGCTCCGCAGGGTGAACCGGTTACCCTAACCCTGGCCGATCTCGATACCCTGGGTATCAATGATGATGGTTTGATTCGTTATTCTACCGACGAGGGGGCTTCCTGGCAGCGTTACGCGGGAGAATTCCTGGCACCTGTCAGTGGCGGCAAAATGCTGGTCGCCGTAGCTATTACCGGTGAACAGGATGATGTCTTCGAGGGTGGTGAGCGTTTCCAATTGACGGCTGCTACGGGGAAAAAGACCGCTGAAGCCAAGGCCACCATCAGGGATGATGGTGCCGGTGATCTGCTGAAACTCAACAGTATGGGTAATCCAGTCATCGATGGTTCAGGTCAGCCGGTTCTGGATGCCACTACGCCCAGGGATGATGATACACCGGTCATCAGTGTGAGCAACCTGCCTGCTGTGTCTGAGGGTAGCAAAGCCATTTTCACGGTGGCCTTGAGCAATCCCTCCGCGACTCCGACAGAGATCAAACTGGCACTGGGCAGCAAGGAAGACACAGCCCGCAATGGTTCCGATTACAGTCCGAAGGTGAGTGCCTGGTACTACGATGGCGCGAACCGGATTCCGCTCGATAGCGTGGACGGTAAAGTCATCTTGCCACCCCATGTCATTCAGTTCCATGTCGGTGTTCCCAGTGTTGACGATGGCATCCTTGAAGGCAGTGAAACGTTGGCACTGACGGCCTCGATTGGAGCGATCAGCAGTGCCAGTGGGGTGAGCAACTTCGTGGACGATGGAACCGGCCAGGTTTACGACGATCAGGGCCGACCGATTGCCGGTACGGCTGACGACGATCGTGCGGTGGCCATCAATAACCCGATCGTCAACGAGGCTTCGCCCTATGCGGTGTTCACTGTCGATGGTGCGCCCGGACAGACGATCAGTCTGACACTGGCCGACGGCACCGCCGTCGCTGCGGATTACGGGAATGGCCTGGGCGTTTCCAGTAATGGTGGAACGACATGGGAACCTTACTCCGGTCGTATTGTGCTCAATGATACCGATGGCAATCTGCTGGTTCGTACGCCGATTAAACAGGACATTACCTATGAGGGTGGCGAGACTTTCACGTTAACCGCGACCAATCCCGGTAGTAAACAGGCCAAGGGTACGGCAACGATAGTCGATGATGGCAGCGGAACGATCTTTAACACGGATGGTTCCGAAAACCTCAGTGCCGTCAAGGATGATGACCGTATCCTCAAGGTTGAGAATATCACGGTCAATGAAGGCTCCCCTTATGCGGTGTTTCGCGTTTCCGGTGTGGAAGGCCAGCAAGTGGCACTGAGTCTTGAAGAAACCGGCAAGGACTATGCCCCCCTGAGTGGAAATGCACGGGTAGGGGTCGATACCGGTACCCGATTGCAGTATTTTGATGGCGATCAGTGGGCGGATTACAAGCCGGGCAGTACGGTGACCTACCCTGAGGAGAGTGTCACCCTGCTGGTGCGGGTGGCCATCAACGATGACAAGGTGTTTGAAAAGCAAGACTCGTTCAAACTCAAGGCTACGGCTGATGATCTGGTGTCTTACGGCACCGGTATCATCAGTGACGATGGTCAAGGCCCGATTTATAACGAAAGTGGTGCCGTCGACCCGAACGCCCTCCGTGATGATGACCGTAGCCTGCAAATCGACAGTATCCGGGTCAATGAAGGCTCGGGTTATGCGGTGTTTACCGTATCAGCGACCAATGGCAGCCAACTGGAACTGGCACTGGTAAAGACCGGTGTCGGTGATGACTACGCCAACCTGGGGGTCGACACCGGCACACAACTGCAATACCTCGCGGGCGGCAAGTGGCAAAACTATGCTGCCGGTAGCAAGGTTCCGGTCAATGATGGGCAGTTATTCGTACGGGTAGCCATCGTTAACGATACCGATAAGGAACTGTCGGAAAGTTTCCGTTTACTGGCCAAGGATGATGTGCTGGGCACCGCTTACGGCACTGCCACCATCGAAAATAATGGTACGGGTGATCTGTGGCTGGCCGATAGCGAGCGGCCTGCCACACCGTCTCAACTGGTGGCCGCGAAGGTTACGCTCGATGATGACTTTGATCGGGACGGTATCTCGCCCAACGTCGAGGAAATCCTGGCTACCCTGTCATCATCGACCGGCAATGGCGGCAAGGATGGGGATTTGAACAGCGATGGCAAAGCCGATGCCGAGCAGAGTGCCTTGGCCAACCTGGCATGGATTTCAACCACCAATTTCCAGAAAGCCCTCTCCGGTACACTGACCGAGGTCAAGCCTATCGTTTCGTTGGCAGTGGCTGCTGTCAATACGGCTTCCGGCAAGGCCGCTCAGGTCGGCGACACGCAGTATCAGTTGTCGAAAATCCAGGTCGTTCCCCAGGATGCCGGGGTCGTGGGCGGGAAGTCCGTCGACAAGACCATCACGGATCAAGGCACCCGGATTGATGCCCCCTGGGATCCGCTCCAGTTTACCATCAGCCCGCAGGATGCTGGCACTGGACTGGTGGATATCGACCCGACCCGGTCAGGCACTCAAATCCTGACCACCATCGATGTAGCACGGGCAGAACTGAAGGAAGGCGATTTCAACGGTTATCTCAAGTATGTCAGTCAGGGTGCGCTTGATGCTGCCAAGGCCCAGGGTATCGTACTGACAACGCTGGACGGTGCGCCCATCGTCCAGGCCGATTGGTATGATTTCACCCAGCGTCAGGATGACAGCGGAAATTATGTCGGTGATGGTGCGCGCTATCTCATCGAGAATGGCAAGATCGTCGGCATCGCGCTCACGTTGACCGACAATGCCTTCGGTGACGATGACATGACGGCGGATAAAATTTTCGATCCGGGCATGCCGGTGCTGCTGACACCGAATGCACCACCGGTAATCGATCTCAAAGCCGATGACGCCACAACCCTGAGTAGGGCAGAAACGTTCAGGGGCAACGGTGACGTGCTGCTGTTCGGTGAGTCGGCCAGCATCAACCTGAGCGATATGGACAATGACAACCTGACCCGGTTGTCCGTCAGTATCGACAAAAATACGCTGGAAAAAGGTGACCAACTGCTCATCGGTAGTACGGTCATTGATCTGACTCGGGCCGGGGCCAGTGGGACAATCAAGGCCGGTACCGCCTTGTTTGGTTATGCAATGGCTGACAGTGGTGAAACCCGTACCCTGACCTTTACCAGTCGTGATGCGGACAATACCGTTGATACATCGGCCAGCCAAGCGGATTTCGATAGGTTGCTTGATACTCTGGGCTTCAAAAACGCATCCGGCAAATTTGCCGACGGCAACCGTACCTTCAGTGTGGCAGCATCAGATGCCTACACCAACAGTGCTCCGGCAGTACTGACCATCAACGTGGATGCGATCAAATGGGTTCGTTCATCCAGTGACGTGACGCTGGCCAGTGATGTGGATAATGTCGAACTGCTCGGGGCAACCTGGAATCTGGAGTGCTTGCCCGACTGGTTGCGTCAGTCCGTTAAAATCAACAGTAGCGCGTCTGCCAAATTCGGCCATATCAATGCCATCGGTAACGCCCTGAATAACCAGATGGTCGGTAATGCGGGTAACAATACCCTGGCCGGCAAGAGCGGAAACGATGGTATTTACGGGCTGGATGGCAGCGATACCCTGAACGGCAATACCGGGGCGGATACATTGTCAGGGGGTAACGGCAAGGATCTGCTGACAGGTGGTCCTGGACTTGACCGGCTGACCGGGAACGCGGGCAAGGATGAATTCAATTACCTTGGTCTGGAGGATAGCGGCGTGGGGGTCGATAATCGCGACATCATTACCGACTTTATTACCGGGGATAAGCTGAATTTGAGCAACCTGGATGCGGATGCTACCAAAAGCGGCGATCAGGCGTTCCGTTATATCGGTAATGGCCCATTTGGTAACATTCCGGGTCAATTACGCTTCGAGGGTAATGTCCTGCAAGCAGATACCAATGGCGATGGCGTAGCAGACTTTGAAGTCGAACTTATGGGACTGACCAACCTGTCAGTCAACGACATCGCACTGTAACCTGACGCAGTCATGCCATACCCGCTATCTTCAGTGAAGTGCGCGGGTATGACCCTCAACGTAACGGGCAGTAATCCCTTTAATTTACTAGGATCACTTATGAAAAAATCACTCTCTACGCTGTGTTTGACCAGTGCATTGTTCCTGGGCAGCATTGGCCAGGTATTTGCGGATTCCGCATCGGTATCAGATTCACTGGGCAAAGACTGGTATGTGGCCCCTTTTGGCAGTTACCTGAACACGGGTGGCGATACAGGTGCTGCGGATGGATGGGGTGCTGGTCTTGGCATTGGCAAGGTATTGAATCAGGATTTCAACATCGAGTTACGCGGTCTCTGGCACGGCTATGACAATGATCTGTCCTGCTGTGGCGGCGCGCAAACCGACCTCGTTGGTGCAGCCGCAGACCTGCAATACTATTTTCAGCGGGATACATTCTCACCCTATGCGGTCGCTTCGGTGGGCGGCATGAGCAACCGGATCAGCGGACCAGCCTTTTCACTCGATCAGGAGTCCTTCATTTTTGAGGCGGGTGTAGGCAGTTCCTATTCGGTTTACAAAAACTTCATGTTGCGGGGTGACGTGCGTTACCGCCTTAATACCTTGCCTGCCAGTCTGGGCAGTGATGGTGTGTTGAACGATGCGGTGGTAAACCTCGGTTTTGTCGTTCCTGTGGCGTTTTGATTCAGGATTGCCCGGCAGTGCGGTCAGGAGGGCCGCGCTGCGATGGTTCCAGCCCTTCACTATCCTGCCTGCTGACTCTGGTCAAATAGAACCACTTGTCATCCCTCCAGTGGTTCTCCCCTCATGCCCTGCGAAAAACAGTTCAATACCGCCGCTCCCTGCAAACCGGACAAGCATTATCAGATTGATCCGCTGGATCGAATCGACTACCTGAACGTTCTCGATTTTTGATTTTCGACCACCGCCCGGCGTCGGGCTGGGACGAGCGGGTCTGGCAGCAGACGCTGATCCATGATGGGCGGGAGATTTTGGTGTGGGGAGCTTAAGGCGATACTTGCCCCCTGCGGGTTTTTCCGTAAAACTTGAACCTTTATCCGTCTTATTCATTAAAGGTTCAACGATTCATGTACAACAAGGCCAGCGTCAACCAATACAGCCTTCCCCTCGTCAAACAACTCATCGCCCAGGCGGATAAACTTCGCTTGAATGTTCAGACCCTCACCAATGGTGCAACCTTGATCGATGCCGGTATCGATGCACGCGGGGGGCTGGAGGCCGGGCGGCTGATCACTGAAATCTGCATGGGGGGGTTGGGTAGCGTTACCCTGACCCATAATCCGGTTTTTTCCCGCTGGCCATTGACAGTCAACGTACACAGTACCAATCCGGTCATTGCCTGCCTGGGTAGCCAGTATGCCGGCTGGAGTTTGTCGCATGGTGAAGGCAAGGGGGCTTTCTACGCGCTGGGTTCAGGCCCGGCCCGTGCGCTGGCGACCAAGGTTAAAGCGGGCGTGGAAAAGCCGGTAGAGGAACTTTATGAGGAACTGGGATACCGGGATCGTTCAACCGAAACAGCCATTGTCATGGAGGTTGACAAAATTCCCCCTATCGAACTGATCGATAAGGTGGTTGCGGCTTGTGGCGTTGAAGCCAGCGGTGTCCATGTCATACTGACCCCGACATCCAGTCTGGCGGGTGGCGTGCAGGTGGTGGGGCGGGTACTCGAAGTCGCCTTGCACAAGGCCCACTCACTGCATTTTCCTTTAGGCAACATCCTGGACGGTAGCGGTTCAGCACCGGTGCCGCCACCCCATCCCCATTTCGTCAAAGCGATGGGACGCACCAATGATGCCATCCTGTTTGGCGGCACGGTGCAATTGTTCGTCAAGGGGAGTGATGAAGAAGCCGAAAAACTGGCGAATGAATTGCCCAGTTCGACCTCCAGGGATTATGGCCGCCCCTTCGCCGAGATATTCAAGGACTATGGCTATGATTTCTTCAAGGTGGATGCCATGCTGTTCAGCCCGGCCCGGGTGATCGTAACCGCCGTGGAATCCGGTCGCAGTTTCCAGGCCGGACAACTGGATGAGGAACTGCTGGAGCGGTCGTTTAGTTGAGTGCTCCAAAACGCATCGCCATCATTACCGATGACCCCGGTTGGCACGGGGCCAGGCTGCGGGAGGCCCTGGCTCAGCGACATTACGGGTATCGCTATACCTCGCTGACGGCGGGTCATCTGCAACTGGATGATTCATCGCTGCCGGTTCGGCTGGCCGGGTTTGAAACTGAACGGCCAACCGGTGTCTTTGTTCGGGGGGTTCCGGGAGGCAGCCTGGAGCAGGTGACGTTGTACCTGGGATTGCTGCATGGTTTGAAACGTTTAGGCGTTCCGGTTTATAACGATGCCGCTGCCATCGAGCGTACCGTAGATAAAGGCATGACCAGTTTTCTGCTGCATACTCAGGGTATTCCGACTCCTAAAACCTGGGTGATTGCCCACCCGGATGAGGCTTTGGCTCGTCTGCGCCAGGAATTGAACCAGGGGTATGCCATGGTCTATAAGCCATTGTTTGGTTCACAGGGACTGGGGCTGCAATTGTTTCGCACCCTTGATGATCTTGCGAACTGGCCGCAGCAGGCTGGCGTTTATTATTTGCAGCAGTTTGTAGACAGCGGCCACTCATCGCATGATTTCAGAATCTTCGTCATCAACGGTCAGGCGGTGGCTGGCATGAAACGTTGCGGCAACACCAGTTGGCTCAATAATGTTCACCAAGGGGCACGTTGTGAACCATTGCGGTTGGAGCAGCATCCTGAACTCACCCGATTGGCACAGGATGCTGTTCGCGTCATCGATATGGATTATGCCGGGGTCGATATCATCCGGGACAGGGCAGGGCATCCGAGTGTGCTGGAAATCAACAGTATTCCGGCCTGGAAAGGGCTGCAAACCGTGACGACACAGTCCATTGCTGCCCGGTTGGTCGATGACTTTCTTGAACGCTACCTGCAAGGTAACGACTGATGAACAGGTCTTCGATAAGATCGTTGCTGGAGCAGGCGTACATCGATGCCTGTGAAGCTGAATTACTGGCTTTCAAGCCCGGTAATGTTAGTGTCCATTCGGAAGGGCATGACATGACGGTAGAGCAATTTCGTACCAGTGCCCGTGTCAGTGCCCCCTGGCTCACCCATGAAAAACTGTCTTTGGGTGAAAAGATTTTTTACGCAGTAGAAACAACCGTTTCGGCTGTGGGGTGTAATACCAACCTGGGGATTGTGTTGTTGTCGGCCCCGTTGATTGCAGCGGCCAGCCAGGCCATCGAGCAGGGTATTTCCTTGCGGCAGGCACTGGCGGTCATTCTGGATGGCACCACGGTCACCGATGCTGATTGGGTTTATCAAGCCATACGGACAGCCAATCCGGGGGGATTGGGTCGTGCCGGGCAACACGATGTGGCGAATTCGCCACTTGTCAAGTTGCAGGAAGCCATGGGAGCCGCTAGTCATCGCGATAGAATCGCTTTTCAATACGTTAATTGCTACGTGGATGTTTTTGATTTGGCCATTCCACGTTATCATTACGCGCTGTCCCGCTTTGGTAGCGAAGACTGGGCAGTGCTTTCGGTTTTTACGGGCCTGCTTAAAGACATCCCCGACAGCCATATCGAACGCAAGTTCGGTATACGGTACAACCGTCAGGTAGCCGAAAGGATGATTGCCCTCGACGAGGTGCTGGACACTTCAGGGGGTCGCCGGGGTTCGATAGATTCCCTCTTGCGTGAAATCGACACTGAATTCAAGCAAAATGGAATCAATCCTGGAACGACGGCGGATCTCACCGTGGCGTGTCTATTGACGATACGTCTGGATGAAGTGTTGCTCAGGAACCAGTTTTCGGACAGATCCGGCTTCGGGGCGGGATACATTTGGCAAACCTGATAACAGGAAGGTTGTTTTAAGATAAACTCGCTTGGGGAGGCATCCTAGTGGCGTCCATACTGGAAAAATTTCTTTCTTTCATTAACTCTCAAACGCAAGAAAAACAGGAGACTGTGCAAATGGCAAAAATCGATAACCTGCTGGTAGGTGAAGCACTGTGTGGCGGTGGCAATGAAATCGCTCACATCGACCTGATCATGGGACCCCGTGGCAGCGCGGCTGAAACCGCGTTCGCTAACTGCGTCACCAACAACAAGGATGGTTTTACCAGCCTGCTGGCCGTGGTTGCACCCAACCTGCTGTGCAAGCCCGCCACCGTGATGTTCAACAAGGTCACCATCAAGAATGGCAAGCAAGCCACCCAGATGTTTGGACCGGCACAACGCGGTGTGGCCATGGCTGTGGCCGATTGCGTGGAAGATGGCACCATCCCGGCAGATGAAGCAGATAACCTGTTCATTTGCGTTGGTGTGTTCATCCACTGGCTGGCTGAAGACGATGCCAAAATCCAGGACTACAACTACGAAGCAACCAAGCTGTCCATCAAGCGTGCCGTTTCCGGCGAGCCGAAGGCGGCTGAAGTTGTCGCCAAGAAGGGTTCTGAACTGCATCCCTTTGCTGCTCACGCCTGATATCAGCCCGTTCGTCCCGGTTTGAAAGCCGGGAAGCGGGTTTGAGGTCGCCTAAAAATAAAAACGCCGGTCACGCTTGCTAGTGTGGCCGGCGTTTTTTTTGGAGCGAAAATTCAAGATTTACCCTGAACCCCGACATGCACAAGCTGTTTTTGTTTTGGCTGATCTTATTTGGGGCCGCACCGATTCTGGCTGCCATTCCACCTTGTGACGATCATCAGGGATCGGTTGCCCTGATCGCACCACGAATCCTCATCAAGGATAAACCATCGCGCTTTCTGGTGGGAAATGCCATTGAATCGCTGCAATCATTGACTTTGGTGTCGGAGTCCGGTGCCTCGGAAGAACTGGCCGTTACTCACCTGGGTGGCCCTCCGTGGGGACTCAGTGCCGAAGTACCACGATTGGCCTCCGGTGTCTATCGGCTTGAGGCAGTTACTGCCACAGGAGAGCGGCACTGTGTTCAAACCGTCACGGTTCATGCCGGTCCGCCGCTGCAACCCGTTACCAGACCACCGGCCAGTGCCGACTGGAATCTTGCCCATGAACTGCTGTTTGCCTTGTGGATCGAGCACCTGTTCGACGCACCGCCCGACGAGAACCTGAGCTTCCCGACACTGGAGCCGGTATTGCGGAATGCACGACGTAATAGCCTGCATGATTATTTGGGGCAGGATGAAGACAGCCGGATACCGGCTACACCGGATTGTGCCGATTTGCCGTATTACCTCAGGGCCTATTTTGCCTGGAAAATGGGGCTGCCGTTCAGTTATCGGGCCTGTAGTCGGGGGACTGCCCGAGCCGCCCCGGTCTGCGGGATAGCCACGGTCCACACCGGATTCATGCAACACAAGACCAGTGCGGCTGATTTCAGGGCATTGTTGCGTCCCTTGCTGGACACGGTGCATTCCGGCAGTGCCAGAACGGCTCTCGTGGCTGAAGCCAGTGATTTCTACCCGGTTCCCCTGCAACGGAACGCATTGTGGCCGGGTACGGTATATGCTGATCCTTATGGCCACGTACTCATGATCGCCCAGTGGTTGCCCCAGACGGTCGATCGACCCGGCATCCTGTTTGCGGTCGATGCCCAGCCGGATAATTCGATTACCCGTAAACGTTACTGGGAAGGCAATTTCCTGTACGCACACGATTTACCTGGAGCAGGCCCCGGCTTCAAGGCCTTTCGTCCGGTAACCCGGGATGGGCAATTACCTGGCAATGCCGTGTTGGCTACCGGCAACCGGTACGCTCCCTATTCCATCGAGCAGGCCAACCATGCGACAGATGCCTTTCATGCCCGGATCAGGCAACTCGTCAATCCAGATGGTTTACAACCCCGGATGGCCCTGCAAACCCAACTGGATGCCCTGATCGAACAATTGCAAACCCGTGTTACTGCGGTCGACAATGGCACCCGTTACCGCAACGCGCATCCCCGTGATCTCATTCCCATGCCGGAGGGGGCTGCCATTTTTGAGACGATAGGTCCCTGGGAGGATTATTCGACCCCCTCCCGTGATCTGAGGCTCATGATAGCCCTCGAAGTATTGTCCGGGTTGCCCGCTCAGGTCGTCATCCATCCTGAATTGTTCCGGCTCGACGGCATGCTGCCGGAACTGGCAAGGGAAGAACTGGAAGAGCAACTCCGGCAGGCTTTACAGGCACAAAACATCGGTTACCTGCGCAGTGATGGGAGTCGCTGGTCGCTCAGTCTGGCTGATATCTATGCCCGCAGGGCGCAGCTCGAAATGGCTTATAACCCCAACGACTGCCCTGAAATCCGTTGGGGAGCCCGCAGGGGTACCGCCGAATATCAAACCTGTCGGCTACAGGCACCGCTCGAACAGAAAAAACGCATGGAACGTTATCGAAGCTGGTTTCGTGAAGGCCGACGGCCATCGCGCTAACAAGGGTAATTGTCATGCAAAATTGCACCTGCCTGATGATGTTACTGTCGATTCTGCAACTGACCGCTTGCGCCCTGCATCCCGCACAAAAAAACCTTTCGCCTTTGAATCAGCGTCTGGTCGATCTTGCAATCAGTGAGTGGAATTACTTTGGCGGCCAGATCGTGAGACTGGATAGCGACAGGGAGATTATCGATCCGGTGGGTTATTGGGAAGATCAGGCCGTTCGTGCCGGTCGGGTCAACCAATACTGGCGGGTGGTTGGGCGGCCTGAGTTGCCAGGATACGATTGTCAGGAACCCTGGTCAGCGGTCTTTATCAGTTGGTTGATGCAAACGGCAGGCGTTCCGCCAGGCCAGTTTCGCCGGGCTGATGCCCACTGGGTTTATCTGAATGAAATGATGAGAAATAACTGGCGGGCAGATGCCTGGTTCATCCCGCATAAATTAAATGCCTACCAGCCTGCCAAGGGTGATCTGATCTGTGCCTATCGGGAGCCGCCGGAACGAATCCCACGACTGGAGACGATGAATGAGTTGCCACCTGCTACACGGTTGCATTGTGATTTGGTGGTTCATCGGGCCAGCAACCATCTGGAAGTCATCGGCGGTAATGTCAGAAATTCGGTGTCCAAAACCATCGTACCTTTGGGGAGGGAGGGCTATCTTTTGCCAACCCCTCAACGGCATTGGTTTCTGGGTGTGGAAATGAAGCGGTAACAGGGAGGCAAGCGTTTCCGTCCCTGCCACTTTATCGTCCCGGTTCGCGTCGAACCTTGAGACGGTTCAGGGTGTTTCGAATCTCATCGTCCCTGTTTTTTTCCAGGTTCTCCTTTTTGCGACGGGCGTGTTCGATACGTTCCTGTTCTTCACGGGCTTTTCTGGCCAGGCGGGCTTCGTAGCGTGCCTTGGCATGATGGGCTCTGGCCTGTTCGCGTACCCACTCGGTTTGCCTTGACTGGGCGGCACGGAAAGACTGCGCCAAGGGGATATGGCTGGGACAAACGGCATCACAACAGCCGCAGGTTATGCAGGCATCGAGGTGCAAGCCCATGCTGTGTTCCCGATGGCCCGATTGGGTGTAACGATACAATTCCTGCGGCAACAAGCCGACCGGACAGACCTCCACACAGGCAGCACAGCGTATACAGGGCTGTTCCGGTTGTTTCTCTACCCATTCTTCCGCCCCGGCCACCCAGAGACAGTAGATGGATTTGCTGACAGGAACCTGATCATTCTCCAGCAGTTGACCCATCATGGAACCGCCCGTTACCAGGCGTACCCCGGTTTGGGTGTAGCCGCCGCAATAGTCGATCAGGTTCGAGAGGGGGGTACCCGTTCTGACCCATAGGTTATGGGGTTTCTTGATGCCGGAGCCCGTGACCGTGACCAGGCGTGAAATCAGTGGTTGATGCCAGGTCAGGACATCATGCAATGCCGCCACCGTGGCGACATTCAGGCAAACGATGCCGATATCCTGGGTTTTTTTGCCATGAGGAACCTCCTGACCCGTCAAAACCTGTATCAATTGTTTCTCACTACCGGTTGGGTAGCGAACCGGTATACGCACGAGCCGAACCGGATCGTACTGACCATTGATCAGGTTCGCTTGCAGGATTTGAGCGACTTCGGTTTTGTCGGCTTCAATGGCCAACAGGCAACGCTTGAAACCCAGGGTTTGACACAACTGTCTGGCACCGGCCAGAACCCGGTGAGGAAATCGTTGCAGCAGGGTTTGATCACAACTGGCCAGCGGTTCACACTCGGCACCATTGAGTATCAAGGTATGAATGGCGGGAGACAGTAGTTTACTGGCAGAGGGATATCCGGCACCTCCCAGTCCGGTGATACCGGCCTGCCAGATACGCTCCAGCAGGTTTTCCCGGGTCAGGGAATCTTGTCGGCCGGGGGAGGCAGTTATTACCGGTATATCCCGACCATCTGTCCGTATGATGATGCAGGAGCCATCAGGACTGATTTCGGCCAGACCGGAACTGGAGGCATGCAGGGGAGGGTGGTCGGGATGATCGGCAATAACCTGGCCTTTCAGCACCGATCGACCGGACGTTATCCGGGGAGCAAGCAGGATACCCCGGCTTTGGTGTAGAGGGAAAACCAAATGCCGGGGCAAGGGGGGAACTGCAAAGGGGGGCAGTAACGACGATCCGGGTAGTTCGTCGGGAGGTAGGCCGCCCCGAAACCCCGGGCTTTCTGGACGGACCAACATCAGCCCGTCAATAATGATCAGGGTTTCTCATCGGCTGATTCTACCGGAGGAGCGGGTTCCTCCTGAGCAGGTGAATCCTTGTCAGTAGCCGGTTCGGCAGGCACCGGGTGACGGATTTCTTCTGCCAGCGTTTGAGTCCGGGGGGCACTATCCCCGGCAGATTCTTGTGACGATACTCTGGAGCCTGACAAGTCGCTAACCAATTTGTAGGGTAAGGCAGAAACTAATCCTGCCAGCGACCCAAACCCCAGTGCTACGGCGATACCCAGGGACTGTATACCAAGTTGCTGTATTTCCGGGATATTGAAACTGCCTGCACTTCCCATAAATCCCAGACACAGGGTTCCAAATACGCCACTGATTCCGTGCGTAGCTATCAGGGCGGCGGCAGTATGATCCTGCTTGAGCAGGGTCACCTGCAAAAACCGATAGGTATGGATTTGCACCAGACTGGCCAATCCGCCCACAGCCATCGCTTCGATCGGGGTAAATCGATCCACGCCGGCTGAGACCGCGACCAACCCACCCAGAATACCGGTGGCCAGCCTGAAATAAATCAGGGAACTACCGGTATTCTGAATTTGACGTCGATTAACTGACAACAGGAATGACACCACAATGGCCATACCGCCTGCCAGCGAAACGTTAATGATGGGTAAAGCCAGTAATTGAATGTCGAGATGGTGATAGCCCATGGCCAGGCCAAACCAGTTCAGCCACAAAATAAATACGGCTAATAGCGCGTGAACCGGATTGCCAGAGGTTTCATCGCGAAGGTGTTCGCTGCTCAACGGAAAACGCCATAACCAGGCCAGCGCGAACCAGGCTCCCATTGAATGAATGACAGTTGCACCGGCAAAGTCAAGAAACCCGAGATTTTGCAACCAACCGGGTTGAGTGGGTATCCAGTGCCCCATCCATATCCATCGTCCCATCAAGGGGTGAATCAGGGCTCCCAGGATCAAGGCCATCAGGGCATGTCCCCGCAGTGATATCCGGTCAGAGAGTATGGTATTGGCCACCAAACCTACCATGATGGTCATTTCCAGATGGAACAACCAGAATGTATCGTTGGTGCTGCCGTTGGGGGCAAGGCCACTACTGGTAGGGTTAATGGAGAGTAACAAGGATTGTCCATAGCTGATCCATGAGCCTACTGTCGCAAAGGTCAGCAACATGATGGCCGTGACCAGCAGATTGCGTAGCAGTATGGGGGGAATCTTTGATTGTTCCGTTCGTGACGCTTCCAGAAAACTGAAGCCTAATGGAGCCAGGAAAACCAGTACTGCGGCCAGCATCGCCTCCAGAGGGGCCGCGTAACTGGATGTATCGAATGATGCACCCGTCATGGAACCCTCTGCCAGTTCCGGTTGATACTCCGCCGATTCGACAGGTATCTGGCTTCCCTCCTTGCGTTCTGCATCCACGTTCGAGCCACCACCTGCCTGGTGGTTTGCCAGTGCCGCCGGTTTTTTCGATGATTTCATCAGTTGGTCACTGACGCGATCCATGGATTCTTCCAGCGTTTTGAAACGTTCCGTGTCCTGAACCCGGGTTTCGTAAAGCTTGATTGAAATTTCTTCTATCTGCTGCCTTAAGGCATTGAGTGCGCTTGAATTATCATCGGCTGAACCGGCAACTTCGACACCCGAACCGACCGGCTGCGTCTGCGATTCAACTTTCTGACTTTTTTCTTCCGCCGATGTATTTACTGATATCACCGAAAGCAGAGCGTATAAGGCAATCGGTATCAGTGAAGTACCAGTAAAGTTTACCCTGAACCGACTCGGCACGATCTCATTCAGCGGTGAATCTTGAAGTTGCAGCATGGTATGGTTTCTCAGGGATATACTAGCGAGCTTTTTTGGGATCCGATGCCAGCAGAAACAGAAGACCTATGAGCGGTGTGAACAGGATGGACGCCCACAAGTAACCCCAATAACCCCACTTGCGATTGCGACCGATGAAAGCAAGCAGGATGGACACACCGACATAGACGGCTATGACTACATATTCATTCATGACTATTACCCAATGTTGTTATGAAGTGAGTGGAATTTGAGGAAACGAGCTAAATCCCGGGCAGGTTTTTCACCCGGGCAATGGCATACAATGTGGTTGATATCAATGAGAAAATAAAGACTTCTTCTTGGAGACCTCTATCAGAAAATCGGGACACAGGTTGACCAGCGGGGTGGATTTCAGGAGATTGTATTCGTCCAGTCTTTGCAGGTTTACATCCAGTACGGGCAGATTTTCAACCTTTTCAGCAAATTCATGTACGGACTGATTACGCAGCAGGGATCCGAACAAGTTTATAAAACGCTCCGAACTGGTGTTGTATAGACTGCCGAATTTGCCTAGCCTGATAGCGGCCTGATCACCCAGATCAGTATCTCCCAGCAAGGATATCAGCGGGATACGATATTCGTCCAAAGGAGCCTGCAGCCGACGCAATGTATCGGTGTCGATGCTTTGGAGGCCGGTTATATTGATCATGTCGGCCTGAATGGAGAGCTTGCCCAGACATCTCGTCAGTTGCTTTTCCATATCCACTCGGGTCACACTGATTTGCTTTATCCCGCAAGTTTCCAGTGTAAAGCCCACTTTTTCTGCAAAGGCTTTCATATTGGCCAATTTGCCTGCTTTTTGCGGATCGCCATCTTCGGCATAAATAACTCCCAGGCGTTTGAATCTTAAGATTTCATGCAGGAAGCTCAGGTGCAGTATGCGCAAGTCCGCCGGACTTCTGACATTGACAAACTGCCTGACAAAGCCGCTCTTTTTTTGGGTTTTCCCGCTTGTGTCAGGTAGCTGGGTATTCATGCGGTCGAATTGCCACAGGACATAGGGGAAATGCACTACAGGCAATCGAATCCACTGGCTATTCTTGAGTACCTGAAAGAAATACTTTTTGCCTACCACATCACCTTTGCCATCAAAGGTATGTACACCCGTTACCCCAATCCAGTAGGGGAGATGGTGCAATGTCGAAGCAATAGTCTTGGGATGAATCGATTTCCCGTACTCAATCGCATGCGCCAGCAACATGAGTGAGTCATAGCCCTGCGCGGCGTTCTGATCCGGTATTTTTTGATAAGCTGACTGGTATGCATGTATGAATTCATCCTGGTGCTTGTTGCCTTCCCGCGGAGCATAAAAGGCAGGGACGATTGTATTGTTGCCGGCTTCTCCAGCCAGATCTTTCAACGGACCCAGGTTCAGTGAGTTACCTCCCATGATGGGAGCCTCGACGCCCATTTCCCTCAGTTGCCGAATCATGCGGGCACCCGATTTGGTATCCGTAGACAGAAATACCATGTCCGGATGCATTTTTGAAAATTGGGCAATCAGATCGCGGTAATCGATTTGTTCGGCGTTGAATGAGCGGCGAGCGACGAAATGCATATTCAATTCGACTGCCGAATCCTCAAACAGGAAAGCCAGTTCCCGTCGACTGTAACCGAAGGAATAGAGCAGGGCGATATTCTTGTAACCCAACAGTTTGGCAACACTGGCCAATTGTCGAGCCATGACCCCGTTGTGGGGTATCATGCGGAAGACGTAATTAAAATTGTGGGTTGTCGTATCCTTGCCTGTAGAGAGTGGAGGCATGAACACGACCTGGCTTTGTTCATAGATGACCGAAGCCGGTATGGCCACTTCCGTTCTGTGATGGCCCAGTACCGCAGAAACTGTTGGATCCTGGGCGATCTTCATGATGGTAGAACGATCCTTCTCGTAATCTTCGTGACCTTCCTCTATTTGCAACCGGATCGGGCGTCCCATCAACTTGCCTTCGCGTTCATTGATTTGCTTGACAGCGAGTCGTATGCCGTTGAGGTAACCTTCAGCCCAGGGCTCCTTGATGGCAACTACCACGATATCGCCCCGACTGTTGAGGGCGTATTGTTCCCTGGCTGAGGTCAGATCTTCGTAGTTGGTGCCGAATCCGGTAAGAATCAGCGACGCGGGTATGGCTGCCAGCAGGAGACTTCGAATGACAAACGAAATTAACGACATGGCAAGCCTGCTCACTCTGTATTCAATATCAGAGGGAGACCATCCTTGCCTGACCCTACCACGATAATTTTGGCATTCTGGGATTTCGCCAATTCCTTGGTGGCCTGGATACCCTCATACTTGAGGTTTTCCTGCGACATGCTTTGATCAATGGTCGCATGATATTCATGGATCCCTTTGGCTTCTATGCCCAGTCTTTCGGCTTCTTTTTGGGCAACCTGAAGGCGATAATCATAGGATTTTGCCAGTTCTTCCTGACTCAGTTTGTCTTCAATGGCCGCCTTGATTTTGTCTGGCATGGAAATACTGCGGATAATGATATCTTCTACCTTGACGTAGTTCCTGCCGACTTCGTCCAGGGCGAGAAGGATGGCATTGGTCAGCAGGCCTTCCTTGTTGGTGTAGATGTCTTCGGCATCATAGTTACCCAGTTGTTTGCGCATAACCGATTCGATTTGGGGAATAATGACCCTGTTGAGATAGTCAGGACCTATGCGCTGATGCAGCAATCCCAGTACTTCAACCTCGGGTTGATAACGTATGGCAAGGGATAGCTTGATGGTCAATCCTTTATTGCTCAGAATGTTGAACTCATGCAGTGCGACTTGCTTTCTTGTTTCATAGATATACATAGTGTTCAGTGGGTTTATGATATTGAGCCCCTCTGTGTATACATAATCTACTTCAGTGCCACTGAAAAGGTGAAACAAGACTCCGTTGTAACCCGGATTAATGATGATAATGACACGATGCCACAGAATCACCAGAAGGGTTATAAAGACAATCAGGGATATCATGAAAGCCGGAACCCGCCCCCACAGCCAACGCCTGAATCGGGCCCTGGCTTTTGAGAGCTCATCGGTTTCTTCCTGGGAGTCGACTTCGCTGCTGCTCAGTGAAAAATTGAGGAAATCAGGCAGAATGGGTTTTTCTGATGTTTGCATGGCGACTCGGGTAAGGGGCTTGTTACGATGTTACCCAATGAACAGAGACCTCGCCTCGATGAAATTATCGAAGCAGACGAAGAGTGTCCCGGGGATGGGGTTTAGCTAGTCAGGCCTCAAAAACCGGGGCAATCCCTGCCCCGATGCGGTATCTCACAGTCTCAGGCTTTTTGAACTTGTTCCGGTTGTGATGAAGGTGCTGTCAGATTGTTACGCCTGCCTTCACGGAAGTCACTGATCAAATCAACGGCACCAATGACACCCAGCCCGCCACCGAGTGCGGCCAGTATGAGCACCGGATGGGCGGTGATCAGAGCCAGTGGCGTCGATTTTACGAACAGGGATAACCCTGTTCCCGTGACAGCTGAAGTGCTGGTCGTTGTTGCGGTAGTCGTACCGGTAGTGCTTGCCGCGGTTGCAGCAGTAGCTGCGCTGGCAGGGTCGGTCAGAATGGTCATCAAGTCAGAAAAGCCGTTCGAAATGGTATCGGCAAGACTGGTCAAATCGATTGTCATACAATTGCCTCCTCTTATGGTGGGCCTCAGGTAAACAGGGCTGTTGTGTAAGGTTGGTTGCACATGATTCAGGGCTTGCCGACACCTCGGTCGAGGCGGAGCATGACCCTGAATCGATGCGAGTTCAGTGACCAAAATTCGAATTTCAGTGCTGGATTCCAGGGTAAACACAGACCCTGAAGGTGGTATGTCTTGTTTCAACCGGCACTTGCTGTCAAGCATATCAGTAAAATGACGACTACCGGTAGTCTGTCGGGGAGATTTTTGTACCTGTTTAGTGCCGGAAAATTTGACTCAATTTATTGCTCCAGGTCTGTTCAAGCCGGGCTGGGGCAGATGTTATTCCTGTTGATTAATGATCATGCTGTCAACGCTCTTTTTACTCGTTTTTTTGGCTGCCTTGCTGGGATGCTTTCTGCAGTTTACTATTGCTTCGTTGCCGCCTACGACGGACAACCTGACCGGGCAGATCAATGCTCTCTTGCCTCAGATTCAATGTGCCCAATGTGGTTTTCCGGGGTGCCAACCTTATGCTGCGGCCATCGCCGGGAAGAGGGCAGAAATCAACCAGTGTCCACCGGGAGGGGAAGAAGTCATACGCGCACTGGCTGATTTACTGGGTGCCGACTTCAAACCGCTTGATCCCCGGTATGCAGCGACCGAATCACCGGGATTGGCTTTTATCGACGAAAGCCGTTGCATAGGGTGTGCCTTATGTATTCAGGCGTGTCCTGTTGATGCCATTCTGGGGGCACCCCGTTTCATGCACACGGTGATCATTTCGGAATGCACCGGATGCGAGTTATGTATAGCTCCGTGTCCGGTTGACTGCATTACCATGATCCACCCTGCAGCGCGTGTAAAAATATCAGGTCAGGATCAGATCTTCGACAAACCGATCCAGTCGTAACCGGTCAACGTGCTGCATCACGACGACATGTGCCCAGGATTTCTCAACGGCCAGATTCCATTTTTTGATGATGTGGTTGGCCGGTTTTTGCAGGTAAACAATGTTGGAGTATTCCAGCCTGTGATTGGGATAATTAAAACCGATCAACCTGTTTTGAAGATATTTGGCATTTTCAATACATTCCTTGACTTCCCGGGTCAGGCCTGAGCGGCCCCGAATCATCAGGGCATACCAGAGAAAAATCGGTGCATGTCCATTGCGTGATCCCAACAAGGTGGAGTCCAGTGCCTTTACATATTCGATATAGGCAGTAGCAGGGCGATTACGGGTGATGACGATACCGCACGGGAATGGGCATCCCAGGAATTTGTGTCCCGAAATACTCAGGCTGTGTATTTTTAATCCAAAATGAGGGCAAGGAGAACCAGGCATAAATGGTAGCATCATCCCGAAAAGGGCTGCATCGCAATGGATATGGAAGCGTGAAATGCCTAGATGCTCCAAAAGTTCGACCACGGTGTCCACGCTGTCAATGGCACCTTTCATGGTGCTACCGATGTTGAGCGACAGGATGACTGATTCCGTGCTTCGTTGCCTCAGGGCGGTTTCCAGCGCGTTATAGTCGATTTCATCCGTCTCGTTCACCGGGATAATCCGGTGTGGCAACCCGAGCAGATGAGCACTTTTCGGGATGGAGTAGTGACTGCTGGCCGAAAAATACAACAGGGCATCCGGATGGTCATCCCGCGCTCTGGCCAGGCTGTAAAGGTTGGCTTCCGTTCCGCCTGCGGTGATGTAGCCATGATGGGTATCCTGCCCTGACAACCCGTAAAGGTCTGCCATGAAGCGGATGACCTCCCGTTCAAACCGGGTCGAATTCAGCGGCAGTTCCGTTGGATCCCGGTCGGCTCCAGTTCCGACATTATTCAGTGGCAGACACAGAAAATGCTGCAAGGGCTGCAGAAATTCCAGATTCAGATTCGAAGGATAACCTATCGAATCCTTATAGCCGCTGGCCTGGCTGTAAAATTCATTCAGTCGTTCATCTATCGATGCCGTATCCACTTTTTGCCCGTTACGATCCGTTTGTCGTGATTGAAGATTGGATTTTGTGCAACAATGTGCGTACATGCGGGAAGATGGTGTAGCTTCCCGGGATTGTCGGCAAGCTTCCATTGATAGAACCGGTTTTGGACTATTTGAAATATCTACTTCCCGGGGGGACACTTGTGAATCCCTTGTTTACCCATATACCTTAAAATCGTGACGTGCCATGCCTGCTCTACTCCAGTTACTCCGTGCCGACCCTGACTTCCCAAGGATCCGGTTAGCGATGCTCCTGACACTTTCTGCCGTAGCCACTGGCGGGTTCCTCATTGCCCTTAATCTCGCTATGGAGCAAGTGGCTGCCGGTCAATCCAGCCCACAAGAATGGCTGATTTTGATGCTGTTATTATCGTTATCAGCCATTACCCAGTATTATGCCTTGTCACAAATGGGGATATCGCTGGAAGAGGCCGTGCTGAAAAAACGATTACTGTTAGCGGCGCGTCTGCGTTACGCTGACCCGGGATACATAGAAAACATCGTCGACGCGCCTGCCAGAGCCATTCTGGTCAAGGACAGTCAAATCATATCGCAAGCGGTACTGCCTGCCATCCAGTTGATTCGCTCGCTGATCGTGCTGGCGTTCGTACTGGTTTATCTGGTAGTGCTGTCACCTGTCTTCTCGGTGGTGGTGCTTGTCAGCCTGCTACTCTATCTTTATGTAGAGAAACGCCTGATTCAACCCCGTCTGGCATTGCAGTTGCGGACGACCTGGGCCAGTCACCAGAGCTTCTTCCACTATGTCCAGGGATTGCTGGGTAACATGCGGAATATCCGGCAATACCGCAGCACCAGTGATGAGGCACTCAATCGCTACAATCATCTGGCCGGAAACATGAGCCAGGAGAAGCAGGCCATCAACCTGGCCATAGTGGGTGAATTTACTTTCGGTTACACCCTGTTCCATTTGATGCTGCTGATTCTGCTGGTCTTTATACCGGGACTGACGGGAGGATGGGATGTCGATGCAGGCAAATTATTGCTTGCTACCGTTTTTTTGATGGTGGAAATGCTTCCCCTGCCTGGTTATTTTTCCGCCCTGGCCCGGGCCAACGCGGCCATTGAGGAAATGGAGCGTCTGGACGGTGTGATCAAAAAAACGCCTCATTTTGAATCGCCTGGTCGCGTGACCCAGGATGAGATCACGAATTTTTCCAGCCTTTCACTGGAGAATCTGCATTTCGCATATACCTGCCCGGAAGGTGTGGTTCCTTTTGCACTGGGGCCTTTGAATCTCAGGATCGGCGTGGGTGAGTGGTTATGCCTGACCGGCTCCAGTGGCAGTGGCAAATCCACGCTCATCAGAATCCTGGCCGGTATTCAAACGGGCTACTCGGGGTCGTATTTGATCGATGGTCAGCCATTGGAACCGGATCATTGTCCACTGATGCGGGAGTTGTTCGCCGTAGTCTGGTCGCAGGAGCAACCGGTGCAGAGCCTGCTATGTGAGGATCACAGACAAATGCCACGCTGGCTGGATCAGTTTGATCTGATCGGAAAATTACAGCCCCTCAATGGGCGGTGGATTGTTCCTTCACCGCTGTCTACGGCAGAAAACAAACGTGTCCTCTTGCTCAAGGCCATATTGGAAAACCGTCCCGTTTTACTGCTGGACGATATTTTGAGCGATCAGGATGTGGCGTTCAGGGAGCGACTTTACCTGGAGATTTTTCCTGCCCTGAAAAAGCGGGGAAAAACGCTGGTGGTCGTCAGTCGCGATGAATCCTGTCTGGAACTGGCCGATCGAATCCTGACGTTACGTCAGGGCCGCTTCACGGGGTAAATATCATGCTGGTACTGGAAATCCTGGCTTTGGGGGGGCTCAGTTATGTGGGAACCCGCGTGGCCCGCCACCGGAAAAACAAGGTGGCACTGCAAACCAAAGACACACTGTCCGAGGAAGAAAAAATCATTTCTCCGCCGGTGAAGATTGCGGTTTCACCGGCGCGTGTCAAGCGTGATTTGCGTCTGTCGGGCGTTGCCCTGGGGTTGGCCTCTTCAGGCATGTTGCTGGGATCCCCCCTGTTGGGCATCATGAGTTTGCCAGGCCTTGTTTCCGTATCTCTGCCGACTTTTCGATCGGCATTGCGTGAGTTACGTCAGGGCCAGATCGAAACCGATGCCCATACGAGTGTACGTTTGTTGTTTTGCATGGTCACCGGTTTGTACAGTCTGGCAGCACTTGATCTCACGCTGCAAATGGCTGTCAGACGGCGCGTATTGCAAACAGAGGAGGACTTCAACAATCGCCTGGCGGTCATACTGGGGCAGCGATCCGAGACCGTTTGGGTTTCGCATGATGGCGCAGAACTCGAGGTTCCCTTGTATCAGGTCAGCAACGGAACGACGATCACCCTCAATGCAGGCGATACCATTCCCTGCCCCGGTATCGTGGTCAGGGGAAAGGGGCGAATCCGGGCTCTGCTTGATACGGCGGGTGCTGGAGAAGTGGTTGAGATTGAAGATGTCGTTCGAGCTGGCCATGTAGTAGTCGATGGCAATCTCGAGGTCAATCTGCAGCATTTGCCCGTGGTTTTGCCGGATATGCGGCAGGAACTCGAACGGGCGGCGGCGGGTAAAACCGAACTGGCTAAATTGGGTGTGGACAACGGAACCCGTCTCGCACCCTGGATGATGGGGATATTTGTGGCCGGTTTGCCTTTTGTCGGTTTCAATCGCTCGGCGGTTTTCCTGACGACCCGTCTCGGCAAACAAATGGATGAGCTAGGGCCTCATACTTCGCGTCAAGCCATCATGGCGGGACTTGAGCATGGTCTGTTTATCCGTGAGTTATCCGCACTCGAACGGGCCAATACGGTGGATGCGATCGTTTTCGACGCTACCCTGCTGAATCATCCGGCTGCCAAAGGCCTGGTTTATCCCCTGTTGACCAGCTTGCGCAACCGGCAGTGGCCCAGACCGTTGACGATGGGAATGGCCAGACCCTTCGCCCTTTATGTCGTCGTTGAAGACGATCAAACAGGACAGGCCCTGAAGGACACTTTCGGCTTTGATGATTATTTCAATGAACCCCTGGATTGGGGGCGTGTTCGTTTGATCAAAAGCCTGCAACAGGCCGGACGACAAGTCTGCCATGTCGGTTTACCCGGCAAAGGTGACCCGGTCTTGAAAGAAGCAACCCTTTCTGTGGCCTGGTGTCCGGATGGGTTGCCCAAGCCATCATCGGCGTCCATTCTGCTCGGTCGGGAGCATCTACGGGATCTTCCTACCCTCTTCGATTTGGCAAGAGCCTTCGTAACCCGGCAAGGCAGCAATTTCCTTACGCCTCTTGGTGTCGATCTGCTCAATATGTCCACCAGCCTGTTTTTGAATTACGGTTTGTTCTACTCCATCCTGCTTTCCAATGTGGTCTCCCTGGTGGAGGTTAGCGGTTCGGGCTTCGTCAAACGCGAGCCCATATCCGGCCGCCCAAACGACACTCATTCATCAGCCTCTTGATACATTTCCTGCATGACTCGACGTACCCGCATCAAAAAGCTGCCTGAAGGCAGCCATTCTGCCCTGATCGAATCCTTTACCCATGAGGGGCGCGGTCTGGCCCGGATTGAAGGCCGCCCGGTTTTCATCGACGCTGCCTTGCCGGGTGAACGAATCCAGTTTGTCTATACCGATGTGCGACGGGATTATGCCGAGGGTCGTGTGGTCTCGATAGAGGCGGCATCTCCCGATCGGGTCATGCCGCAGTGTCCCCATTTCGGAACCTGCGGCGGATGTAGCTTGCAACATCTGGCTGAAACCCGCCAGATTGAGGTGAAACAGGCGTTGTTGATGGAACAACTGAAGCGATTGGGACGACTCGATGAGCCGCAGGCTTTTCCTCCCTTGACCGGGCCTCACTGGGGATACCGGCACAAAGCCCGTCTGGGAGTCAAGTATGTCCGCAAGCGGGACAAGCTTATGGTGGGGTTCAGGGAGCGCGGCAGTGGTCTGGTGGCTGATCTCGAATCCTGTCCGGTGCTGCATCCCCGGGTGGGATTGCATTTGCGTGATCTGGCGGCCTGCATTGCGACGCTGGACATTCGGGAGCGGGTTCCCCAGATCGAGGTCGCGGTGGATGATGAGGCGGCGGTCTTTCTGATTTTCCGGGTTCTCGAAGAACCTGGCGTTACTGATCTGGACAAGTTGATCGACTTGGCCCGGCGTTTCGATTTTGTGGTTTATCTGCAACGGGGGGGGCCGGAAACCGTAGTTCCCCTTTATCCAAAACACCCCGAACGCCCGGTTTACCGGATTCCGTCGCTGGGGATCAACTTCCGTTTCGAGCCGGGTGATTTTACCCAGGTGAATACCGCCATCAACCGCGCCATGGTGGATCGGGTGCTGGAAATTCTCGATCCTCAGGCGGGTGAGCAGGTTCTCGATCTGTTTTGTGGCATTGGCAATTTCACCTTGCCGCTGGCCACCCGATCCCGGCAGGTGGTGGGGGTCGAAGGTAACGCCACTTCCATTGAAAGGGCCAGCGAAAATGCACGCCTCAATGGTTTGGGTAATGTCAGTTTCCATGTTGCCGACCTGAGCAAACCGGTTACCGGTCAGGCCTGGTCGGAACAGCGTTATGACAAAATTTTGCTGGATCCTTCCCGGGCCGGTGCCAGTGAAATACTGGAGCGCGTACCGGATTGGCAGGCCCGACGCATCGTCTATGTATCCTGCAATCCCGCTACCCTGGCGCGGGATGCCGATATCCTGGTCCATCAGCATCAGTATCGCTTGATCCGGGCCGGAGTAATGGATATGTTCCCACACACCGCTCACGTGGAATCAATCGCCTGGTTTGAGCGGGAGTCATGGTAGTTTTGGCCACACCGCAACGGTATCTGCGGGTCAGCCTCGAAGATCAGTGTCTGGCTGTGGTGGAAGGAAATGCCGTGGTTTGGCAGTATCCGGTTTCCACGGCATGCAAGGGAGCGGGTGAGCGTTATGGCAGTGGCTGTACGCCGCGGGGCTGGCTGGTGATTCGGGCCAAGATTGGAGCAGGGTGTCCGAGGGGAACGGTTTTCATCGGGCGCCGCCCGACCGGAGAACATTACGATGCAGCGATGGCGGCCCGTTTTCCCGACCGCGACTGGATTTTGAGCCGCATTCTCTGGTTGGGTGGTCTGGAGCCGGGTTTCAACCGTTATGGCGATGTCGATACGGCCCGTCGCTACATCTACATTCACGGCAGTCCTGACCGGGGCGTTGACGGCACGGCGGCCTCACACGGTTGTATCCGCATGCGACAGGACGATGTGATCACCCTGTTTGACCAGATTCCGGCAGGAACCTGGGTCAGGGTTCAAAAGTAGCGGCTTAAATCCATACCACTGTAAAGCCCGGCCACCTGATCGGCGTAACCGTTGAAGGGCAGGGTGGGGCGTTTGAAATATTCACCAATCCTGCGCTCCCGGGCCTGACTCCAGCGAGGATGATCGACTGCCGGGTTTACGTTGGCATAAAAACCATACTCGGAAGGGGCGGCCCGATTCCAGGTGGTGGCGGGCATACTTTCCGTCAGGTGGATACGCACCAGTGATTTGGCACTTTTAAAACCATATTTCCAGGGAACGACCAGGCGTATCGGTGCCCCGTTTTGAGGGGGCAGGGGCTGGCCATACAGCCCCAGGGCCAGCAGGGTCAGGGGATGAGTGGCTTCGTCGATCCTCAACCCTTCGGTGTAGGGCCAGTCCAGTATGCCCGATTTTTGTCCGGGCATTTGCTCAGGGTCATGCAGCGTTGTGAACTCGACATATTTGGCATTGCGGGTGGGTTCCACCCGTTTGATCAGTTCGACCAGCGGAAAACCCTGCCAGGGGATCACCATGGACCATCCCTCCACACAACGCAACCGGTAGATTCTTTCCTCCAGCGGAGCCAGTTTTCGCAGTTCATCCAGATCGAAACGGCGGGGTTTGGCGACGGCACCGTCTACCATGACAGACCAGGGGAATGTCTTCAGGCTATGGGCATTGTGGGCCGGATCGGTTTTATCCGTGCCAAACTCGTAGAAATTATTGTGATGTGTTACGGCTTCCCGGTCGGTTGGTTTTTCATCCGTTGAGCCGCTTTCACCCGCGTAGGCGACCTCGCCCCCGAACCCGATTCCAGTCAGACCCAACCACAGACCGGCAGTGCTGTTGATGCCCCTGTTGAGGAACTCACGCCGTGATCGGTAAAGTTCCGGCGTAGTGATTTCACTGGATTTTATGGTCATGATGTCCCTCCATTCAGCAAGAGGAACCTGAATCGGGTGAAGCGATCCACGGGCCTGATTTTCCGCCGGATTTTTCCAGCAAGCGGATGCCCTGAATGTTCATGCCCCGATCAACGGCCTTACACATGTCGTAGACGGTTAGAAGGGCAATCTGCACGGCCAGCAAGGCCTCCATTTCCACCCCGGTCTGTCCGGTGGTCTGCGTGGTCACCTGGCAGCGTATCCGGTGCTGTTCGCTCTCGAATTCAAAATCCACGTTGACATGAGTCAGGTTAAGGGGGTGGCAGAGCGGAATCAGGTCGGCAGCTTTCTTGCTGGCCATGATGGCGGCAATACGGGCTATGCCGAGTACATCCCCTTTTTTATGATCGCCGTGACGGATACGTTCCAGGGTTTCGGTCTGCATGCGGATATAGCCTTCGGCTACGGCAATACGTTGGCTATCGGGCTTATCGCCCACATCGACCATGTGGGCCTGGCCTTGGTCGTTGAAGTGAGTCAGTGGTGCAGTCATCGCGACGTTTTTTTGTTACCGGTTTGTTTTGAAAGAGGAGATAGACGAAATGAATACCCCCCTTGCCGATTTGTTCAAACGCATCAGTCTGGGCGTTTATGTGGTCGGTGTGACCGATGGTCACCGTAAAAGTGCCTTTACCGCCGCCTGGATTACCCAAGTTTCCTTCAACCCACTGCTGCTGGTCGTGAGCGTCAACCCGCACAGTTCGACTTATCCCTTGCTGGAGAGTGGGCGGGTGTTCTCGGTCAATGTTCTGGGACAGGATCAACTGGAACTGGCCCGTCATTTCGGTACACCGGGCCTGCCCGATAAACTGGCCGGTATCCGCTGGCAAAGTGGTGTAAGCGGTTGTCCGCTGTTGAGCGATGCACTGGCCTGGTTCGAGTGTGAGGTCAGTGCCATTCATCCTGCCGGTGATCATGTCATCGTGATGGGGCAGGTGACGGCGGGCCAGTTACGGAATCCGGATCGCTTACCCCTGACTTACCGGGATACGGGAAACATGGATGGCGCGGAACGATTCTATCCCTTATCCCTGTAAACGACCCGGGTACCCGAAGCCCGATCATGCCAGGTGCATTTTTCGGCATCGATCAACATCCAGAAGTAACCGCAACCAATCAGGCCCAGCGAGAAAAAACCCGCCAGGTAGCGAACCAGGGCCTGTTTCCAGTTCAGGGGAAGACCGTCATCGGCCATGACCCTGATTTTCCAGGCCCGCATGCCCGGTGTCTGCCCACCGTGAGTCCAGCACCAGCCTACAAAAACAAAGCAAACGATCAGCAGGTAAAGTGACAGGATGGGATCGTTAGCGGCAAAAGCCCGCCCGCCGTTTAACCACACGGCGATTAACGTGGCAAAAAAACAAACACCGGCGATCACCAACCCGTCGTAGCACAAGGCCAGCAATCGCACCAGCAGACCGGCAGGGGGGGATGTGGTTTTCATCCGTCCTGACGACTGGCCAGGGCGAACCGTCCGCCAAAAAACAGGGAGAGATAAACCAGTGCGCTCACCAGGATGACGGAAATGATGAGGGGGGGGCGAATCAGGGGCATGACCAGCAGTAAACCCAGAACGGCAGCAAAAAAACTGGCTCGCACCGGATGATTCAGCAGTTGGTTCAGTATCAAACGAGGTTTGTACATGGCGGTTTTCTCCGTTGATTATTCTCATTATGGGGGACGATTTTGACTGGCCGACACAGGTAAAAGCCTGTTTGCGGCGGCGAGGGCAGGGTACTGCAAGACCGTCGACGGGGTCAACGTTTTGGCGGCAGGTTGGCGACTGGAAGGCGGAAAACGGCTGACACCGGTCTGTCGGTGTCAGCGTGATGGTTGCCCTTTATCCGGCTGGCGCAGAAAACCACGTCTTGATATTGTTACATTGTATCATTACAATGCGAGCCTCCTCCGAATCTGCCTGCCTGTCGGCTGGTTCAGGCCTGATTCGTTAGGGGCCGAGATCATCATCCAACCCTGTTGTTACCGCCATGTCCAGTAAAACCCTTGATTCATTCGCAAGGCAGGATGCCCTGATTCCTGCGTTATTGTGTATTCCGTCACTGTTGGGCAGCTCAGCCTGGGCGGGTGAGGCAGCCGTTACCGAACTCGATGAAATCGTGGTATCGGCCCCGTTGCCGCAAAAACTGTCGGATAGCGCCCGACCGGTTACGGTACTGAGTGATGAAGAACTTCGCAACAAAATCGGCGGCACTATCGGCGAAACCCTGAAGCAGGAACCCGGCATTACCAGCCAGTCTTTTGGACCTGGTGTCGGTAGCCCGGTCATCCGGGGTCAGGCCGGTCCCCGGGTGCGGGTGCTGCAGAATGGCCTCGGTAACAATGACGTCTCCAATCTCAGCCCGGATCATGCCAACGGGGTCGAACCGATACTGGCTGAACGAATTGAAGTGCTGCGCGGGCCTGCCACCCTGCTCTATGGCAGCGGAGCGATGGGTGGCGTAGTCAATGTGATCGACGACCGTATTCCCGAACAAGCCCCCGCTCATCCGGTGGGTGGGGCTGGCGAACAACGCTACGATTCGGCCCTCGATCAAACCAGCAGCGCCTTCAAGCTGGAGGGCGGCGGCCAGGGCGTGGCTTATCATGTCGATGGCTTCTTTCGTGACAGCGGTGACGTGCAGATCGGCGGTTCGGCCATCGATGAAGCGGCCGCCCGGGCCTATGATCCGGCCCTGGCTGAACTGCCCATCCTGCAAAACAGCCGTGGCCGCATCGATAACAGCCAGGCCCGGGCCAGAGGCGGCAGTGTGGGAGCATCCTGGGTGGGTGATCGAGGCTTTGCCGGAGTTGCCATCAATCGCCTGGACAACGCCTATGGCATTCCCCCCGATGGTGCGGGCGAAGCCCCCATTACGGTGGACATGCAGCAAACCCGTTACGATTTCAAAACCGGCCTGCGGCAGCCGTTCAGCTTTGCCGAGTCGGTCAAGCTGAAGTTCGGTTATACCGACTACCGCCATGTCGAAATGGAGGGCGATACGCCGGGTACGACCTGGGAAAACCAGAGCTATGAAAGTCGCCTTGAAGTAGCGCATCAGCCCTTGGGGGCGGTGAAGGGCGTCGTGGGCTTTCAATCGGTCAACAGCGACTTTATCGCCTACGGTGAAGAAGCCGTGGTGCCGGCCTCGCTGATCGATACCTACGGCCTGTTTGCGGTGGAATCGCTGAACGTGGGCCGCATGACCTACGAACTGGGAGCACGGGTCGAGCATCAGTCGATTGCTCCAGCCGGTCTTAAAACCCGCGATGACTTGCCGGTCAGCGGTTCGGCTTCGGCCCTTTGGCATATCGATCCGGCCCAACAACTCAGCCTGGCCTTCACCCAGTCTCAACGCGCTCCCCAGGTACAGGAGCTTTACACCAACGGGGTACATCATGCGACCCGCAGTTTTGAAATCGGCGATCCCAACCTCAGCAAGGAAGTCTCCTATAACCTCGACCTGGGCTACCGGTTCAAACAGTCATGGATGCAGGCCGAGTTCAACCTGTTTCATAACTGGGTCAGTGATTACATTTACCTGGCGTACACCGGTGAACTCTACGGCGAGCCTCATGAGGAACATGCGGAGGAAGGCGAGGCGAGTGAAGATCACCACCACGGTGAAGGTTTGCCCATTCTGGCCACCCGTCAGGCCGATGCCACCTTCAAGGGCTTTGAAGGCAAGCTGGTGTTTCCGCTGATGGAAAACCCTTACGGTTTCCTCGACCTCACCCTGTTCAGCGACTACACCCGGGGCCAGTTTGTCAACGGGCAGGATGTTCCACGCATGCCGCCGTTACGGTATGGCCTGCAACTCGACTACGCCGCCGATGACCACTGGTCAACCCATCTGCGCCTGACCCGGGGGGAAGCCCAGGATAATGCGGGTGTCGGTGAAACAGGAACCCCCGGCTACCTGCGGCTGGATTTAGGCGCCCAATATCAACTCAAGGCCTTTGAAGGCGCGAAAATGCTGGTGTTTGCCAAGGCCACCAACCTGCTGGATGAAAACATCCGCAATGCCACATCCTATCTACGCAATTTCGCGCCCGAACCCGGGCGGGCGGCCCAACTCGGACTCCGGCTGAGCTACTGAGGGTGAACTCGTTTCCCGGAATGAAAACTTCAGCGTCCACGGCGCCGGCCCGTTTGCCCATCGTCCTCCTGACCGGTTTTTTGGGGAGCGGCAAAACCACCTTGCTCAACCGTTTGTTGCAGGCCTGGCCCCGTACCGCCGTACTCATCAATGAGTTTGGTGCGACACCGCTGGATCAGGCCCTGCTGGAGCGAACGGACATTCCCTTGATGACGCTCTCCGGTGGTTGCCTGTGTTGTCAGATCAAGGGAACCCTGGCCCCCATACTCAAAAATCTGCGGATGGCCTGGCAGACCCAGACCCCTTCGGCATTTGAACGCATCATCATCGAATGCAGCGGGGTGGCCAGTCCCGAGCCGGTGCTGGATGTGCTGCTGCGTGATCGCTGGCTGGCCGCCCGTTACCAGTTACAGGCGACCCTGACTACCCTGGCCATCCCCAATGCCCGGGAGCAGGTACAACGTTTTCCGGAAGCCCGCTCGCAACTGGCCTATGCCGATGCTGTAATCCTGACCCACGGAGATGTGGCTGATGTGGACGATATGGCCTCGGTCACGGCCCTTCTGGATACGCTCATTCCGGCGACTCCGCGCCTCGCCGCAGTGCGGGGTGAGCTGAATCCCGATCACCTGTTGCAACAGATGCATTCCAGCCCTCACTACCGTCCGTATTCCGGGCAAGCCGACTGGCCCGATCACGGTTTTCGCAGTGTTTCACTCTACCTCGATCAGCCCTTGCCCAAGCCGGTGTTGTACTCGACCCTGGAGCGGCTGTTACGGGAATTCGGGGCGGTATTGATCCGGATCAAGGGCGTGGTTTATCTGACCGGCGAAACCCGGCCCCAGGTGATACAGGCGGCAGGCGGTCGCTTATATCCGCCTGCGCTCTTGCCCGGTTCGCCGCAGGATCAGACGGGGCGTCTGGTCATCATCACGGCCGGAGACCCCAAGGCCATTGCCGAAGCCCTCATGGCTGAACTGGGAGGTCATACCCCGCCCGAATCCATTCGTTATCACTGATTCATCAAACCTCTGGCGTTATGCCCCTGTCATCCCATCTTTCTCCCCGTATTCCAGTGACGGTTCTGACCGGCTTTCTGGGTGCCGGAAAATCACGTTGCTGAACCGAAGACTGACTGAGTTCGAGGCAGTCTGCCGTTGCATTCAGGATTTTGCCGGTTTGGTCGAAATACTGGCATCCCTGGTCCAATCATCCAAAATATCAGGGGGGTGTACCATGCAAAACCAGGAGTACCTTACCATGATCGAATCCATCACCAATTATGTGGGCATATCCCAGGCCATGCAGCAAAACAAGATTGCTCATGAGCAGGAGATTTCTGCCGTCAAACTCTCCAATGATTTAATGCAGAAAGAGGGGCGGGTTGAGGTTGAAACGGTGGATGCCGTTGATCCCGTCAGTGCCATCGAAGAGGAAGGTCATACGATCAATGTCAGGGTGTGATTGCCCGGATGATGGGGTTTGCTGCGGGATTTCACAGGGAGGAGGCCAGTCTTGATTTCAGTCATTTTATTGATCGCAACCCTGGGGCTGGTGATCTACGGCATTCGCCACCATGGGCTGACAGCCCTTGATTTTCATACCCGGCGACGTCGTCGCCATCTCATGCTCGTCGTCGGCCTCGGCGTTTTTCTGGTGCTGTCCCTGATGAATCGTTCCGGTTTGTTGTTGCCTCTGCTGACTGGCGCGCTGGTTATGCTGGTACGGCTTGCTCCGGTTTTGCTGCGGTTCATTCGGGAGGTGCCTTCGGAAGGACGCAGTGAAGCAGAACCGGATCGTCCGGCGTCCCGTTCCGGCGTGATGACAGAGGCGGAAGCTCTGGAGATTCTGGGGCTGGAACCCGGTTGTTCCAGGCAGTCGGTTCAGGATGCCCACCGTCGCCTGATTCAAAAAATGCATCCGGACCGGGGGGGCTCGGATTACCTTGCGGCCAAAATCAATCAGGCCAGGGATATTCTGCTGAGGAACAGGTAAGGCCTTGCCGGTTTGGAGTCCAGGCTTGCGGCAATGGCGGTGATGTGACAGCTGCTTCCAGCAAATGCACGAAGCGGGAACGGGGTATTTCTTCTGCGCCAAGGCTGGCCAGATGTGTCGTGTGTACCTGGTAGTCGATCAGGTGATAACCCCATCTTGTCAAGCGATTGCAGGCAAATACCATCGCCGCCTTGGAGGCATCGGTGACGGTGTGAAACATGGATTCGCCGAAAAATGCCCGTCCGATGGCTACCCCGTACAATCCCCCCACCAAAACACCAGCTTGCCAGGTTTCAAATGAATGAGCGATACCCTGCCGGTGCAAGGCTTCGTAGGCGGCAATCATGTCGGCACTGATCCAGGTGTGCGGTCGATCCGGCAAGGGGGCTGCGCAAGCCCGTATGACAGCGGAAAATGCCTGATCGACGCTGAATTCGAACAGACCCTTGCGCAGGGTTTTTTTCAGGCTGCGGGAAATTTTCAACTGGGGTGGATGGAGTACCAAACGAGGATCCGGTGACCACCAAAGCAGGGGTTCCCCTTCATTGAACCAGGGAAATATGCCGTGCCGGTAGGCGTTTTGCAGTCGACGGCTCGAAAGACATCCGCCCATCGCCAGCAGTCCAGCGGGATTGGTCAGGGCATCAGTGACGGGCGGGAAAGGTTGTCCGGGGTCAAAAGGGTTGAGAACCGTGAGCATGTTGAGTCTAGCCATACATTCAAGCCGGAAAACGGTTATTGTGAGCCACGTCCTGAACAGCAGCGTCCTCTACGCCGCAATTCCTGTAAGGTGAGGATTCCATCAAATGCTTGATTTTGCGTTCCACCAGCTTGTTTTCCCGGTCAATAAAGTCGGCAATGGCGGAGCGGAATACCGGATGGGCAATCCAGTGTACTGACCAGGTGGCGGTTGGCAGGAACCCTCGACTGATTTTATGTTCACCCTGGGCACCTGGCTCGAAACGCTGTAACCCCTGCTCCAGACAGTATTCGAGTCCCTGATAGTAACAAGCCTCGAAATGCAGGTCAGGAATATCAACCGTTGCTCCCCAGTAACGGCCGTACAAGCAATCGGTTCCCACCAGAAAGTAGGCCATACACACCAAATCCTCATTGTGCTGGCCCGTGACCAACAGCAGCTTTCTACCCATCCTGGCCGCCAGTACATGGAAAAAACTCCGGCTCAATGCCGGGTAATTGCCGTACTGATTGAACGTTTTGCAATAGAGTTCATACACTTGATCCCAAACGCCGGCTTCTACCTGGTCACCGCGTTGTCGTTTCATTACGAGGCCTGCCTCATTGACCTTGCGCCGTTCACGCCGGATTTCCTTGCGTCGTTTGGATGTAAAGCCTGCCAGATATTCATCGAAGCTTGAGACTCCGGGATTATTCCAGTGAAACTGATAACCCAGACGTTTGAGCAGGTAAGGCGAATCGATCAGGGTTCTATCCGCGCTAAACAGCCAGTGCGCCGATGACAAACCCATCTGGTTGACGATATCGACGACTTGCTCGGTCAGTCTGTGAGTCAGTCCCTGGCTTCTGTAATCCGGATGAACGAGCAAACGGGGGCCTGTCGCCGGCGTAAAGGGAGAGGCAATGACCAGCTTGGGATAATAGTCGATACCGGCATGGGTGTAGGCATCGGCAAACATCCAGTCGAAGACAAATTCGCCGAACGAATTGGATTTGAGGTAGGCTGGACAGGCGGCCAGCAGTTTTCCGCCATCATCCTCCAGTACGATATGGTAGGGCATCCACCCTACCTTGGCACCGAGGCAGCCTTCGGTCTCCAGGGTATTGAGGAACTCGTGGCTCAGGTGAGGATAATGGCCATCCATCAAGGCATTCCAGTCCCCGGGATCGATATCGGACAATTTTCTGATGATAAACGCATGGATAGACATGTCGGGAAGGTTTTGTGTGCCTTACAGGTTAGAGTTCAGCGATTATAATGCACCCGGGATATAAACGTTTACCCAGCCATTCGCAACACATTTCATGATTCGAGTACCATGAGCCATACACCGATAAGTAGTGAAATGACGGTGCTGATAGTGGACGATACACCCGATGATCTGGTTCTCATGAGGCAGATCATCGATGGGTTTTACCGGGTGAAAGTAGCCGGTCGTGGCGAAACCGCGCTGGCCATCGTCGAATCGGATGACCCACCTGATCTCATTCTCCTCGACACCCTGATACCCGGGCGGGATGGTTATGAGATTTGTCGGCAATTGAAGGAAAAACCAGCCGCCATGGATATACCGGTCATCTTTCTGACAGCCAGCAACAGCGTGGAAGATGAAGCACGCGGCCTGGCTTTGGGGGCCGTCGATTACATCTCCAAACCCATCAGTCCTCCCATCCTGCTGGCCAGGATAAAAACCCACCTGACCATCCGGCAAAGTCAGTTGCTGCTCAAAGGCCAGAACCACTTTCTGGAACGGGAAGTGAAACGCCGGTCGGAAGAAATCGAGTTGATTCAGGATATCACCGTCCACACCCTGGCTTCCCTGGCGGAGACCCGTGACAATGATACCGGGCATCACATCCGCCGTACCCAGTATTACGTCAGAATTCTGGCGGAAGCCTTGCGGCATCATGTCCGTTTCCGGACGACCCTGGACGACACCCGTACCATTGACTTGCTGTTCAAATCGGCGCCCCTGCATGACATCGGTAAGGTGGGTATTCCAGACCGTATTCTGTTGAAACCGGGGCCTCTCGATGCAGATGAATTTCGCATCATGCAAACCCATACCACCCTGGGTTATGAAGCCATACTTCAGGCCGAGCAGGAACTGGGCAAGGAGATTCCATTCCTTCAGTTTGCCAAACAGATTGCACTGGGACATCACGAACGCTGGGATGGAACCGGTTACCCTCAGGGCTTGTCCGGTGAGGATATTCCCGTTTCCGCCCGGCTCATGGCACTGGCCGATGTGTATGATGCCTTGATCAGCCGGCGGGTCTACAAACAGGGTATGCCTTACGAGGCGGCCCGCCAGATCATTCTCAAGGGCAGGGGCCTGCACTTTGATCCCGATGTGGTCGATGCCTTCATTGAAGTGGAAGAGGCTTTCAAGGCCACGGCTACCCTTTATATGGATACCCCTTCCGAACGTGCTTCGGCATCGTTTTGGCCTGAATGCCTACAATACGGCGAGAGCTTCCCTGAGTGTTTTGATCGGAGTGATGTCGAGTTGTCCGGATAGTCCGGCCGGAATGTTGCGGGCAGGTGCCAGGGCGTGAGTGAATCCGTGTTTGGCGGCTTCGCGCAATCGTTCTTCACCATTGGGTACCGGTCTTACTTCCCCGTTCAGGCCAATTTCTCCGAATACCACCCATCCCCTGGGAATGATACGGTCACGGTAACTGGACACGATGGCCAGTGCCACCGCCAGATCGCCTGCGGTTTCGCCCAGACGCAGGCCGCCCACCAGATTGACGAACACATCCTGATTGAACAAGGGAATGCCGCCATGCCGGTGCAGCACGGCCAACAGGAGGGCCAGACGATTGGAATCCAGTCCGACTGCGACCCGTCTCGGAGCAGGCAGGTGGGATTCGTCCACCAGTGCCTGGACTTCGACGAGCAAGGGGCGACTGCCTTCCCGCATCACCAGTACCACACTGCCGGCCGCTTCTTCATCGCCCCGCGAAAGGAAAATGGCCGATGGGTTACGCACCTCCCTCAGCCCGGTTTCGGTCATGGCGAACACGCCCAGTTCATTGACGGCACCGAAGCGGTTTTTGAAAGCCCGGATAAGGCGAAACCGGCTGCCGCTATCCCCCTCGAAATACAATACCGTATCGACGATGTGTTCCAGTACACGCGGCCCCGCCAAAGCACCTTCCTTGGTCACATGGCCTACCAGAAAAACGGTAGTGGCTGATTGCTTGGCGAAACGTACCAGTTGGGCCGCGCACTCCCTGACCTGGGCTACGGCACCGGGGGCTGATTGCAACTGCTCGCTGTAGACGGTCTGAATGGAATCGATGACCAACAGGCCCGGACGCTGATGAGCGGCTACCGCCAGTATCCGTTCCAGCGAGGTTTCAGCCAGTATCTGTATACCCCTGGTCTGTAATTGCAGGCGCCTGGCCCTGAGACTGACCTGCTGTATCGATTCCTCACCGGTGATGTAGAGTGCTCCGGTTTTTTTGCCCTCGACACCGGCCAGCAGTTGCAGCAATAAGGTGGATTTGCCGATGCCCGGATCCCCGCCAATCAGGATGGCCGAGCCTGTCACCAGTCCTCCGCCCAAAACCCGATCCAGTTCGCTTAACCCGGTTCGGGTGCGGTCGACTTCTTCTGCCTCAACTTCCGCCAGGGGCACCGGTGCCATTTGCTGACCCGCTCCCCCGGCATAGCCGGCCTGTCGCGTCGTTCCCCCAACAGAAACCAGTTCCTCGACCAGGGTATTCCAGGCGTGACAACCGCCACATTGCCCCATCCATTTACTCTGGCCATGACCACATTCCCGGCACCGGTACACGGTTTTGCTGTCTCGTGTCTTCATTTATCCAACGTTTGGTTTCCGGGCGGAGACCAGGGTATTCACCCCGTCACGGTGATGAATCCTGACCGGATCGAATCCGAGGGTTTCCAGGCTGTTCAATGCCGTATCGAGACGCATGCTGTGATCGGGCGACTCATCACTGAACAGGTGGATGATCCAGTGTTCCAGCAGGTCAATACGATTCATGGCGGAGAAAATCCTGAAATAATGCCGGGCCTCCTCCTGAACAAGGTGCAGATGTACCAGCGTATCTTCCAGACCGTAACGATCGCCATTGACAAAAACGCCGCCCGGCTTCAGTACCCTGAAAATTTCGGCCAGTACGAGATCGCGATAAGGTCCGAGAAAATTGTGCAGGGTATAGGCACTGGCCACCACATCGAAGTGCTGGTCGGCCTGCCCCCTGAGAAATGACAGGGCATCGTTTTCCACCAGTTGCAGTCGTTGAAAGGTCAGGTAATCGGCCAGATAACTACGTGCCTGGCTTTGCATGGCCGGGGCATTGTCCACCGAGGTGATGAGTACATCCGGTCGGGCCAGTAGATGGAGTGTGGTGATGCCGGTTCCTCCGCCTATTTCCAGTAGCCGGAGTGAACCGTCTTTCGGGGTTGGCAAGGCATTGACGAATCGGCCAACGCGCTGACTCATTTCCGCTGCCGCAGGGCAGATCTTTTGCAGCATTGCGTATTCTTCGGCAATGGGGCCTTTGAAAAGCTGTTCAGCCTGATAGCGATCAGCAGGGTAGGGAGCCATGAATTCGGGTGTCATGTTTGCGTGTTGATGGGGTTTCAGGTCATTTCTGACCGGGGTAAAGTCTTACTTCCTTGATGACGTTGTTGTCCATTCGGGTGATTTCGAGGTAGAAACCGAGCAGGTTCAGACAGGTTCCGGGGGAAGGGATCGTTTCGAGGTACTCAATGATGAGACCGTTCAGTGTTTTCGGGCCTTCGGTCGGCAAGGCCCATCCGGTATGACGGTTCAGTTCACGCAGACCGATACTGGCATCCACCAGAAAGCTGCCATCCTTTTGCCGCTTGATTTCCTGATTCGCTTCGGTCGTGAACTCCCCCACGATTTCCTGTAACAGGTCTTCAAGCGTCACCAGGCCAATGACATCGCCGTATTCGTCCACAACCAGACCGAAGCGGATTTGTTCCTGCCGGAAGGTGTGCAGTAACTGGGGTAGCGGCATGTTTTCGGTGAAGAAATGAATCTTGCTGACAATGGCCGTCAAGCGTTCACGGGTCAGTTCGCCGTGGGTCATCTCGGTCAACACCTTGCGCAAATGCAGGAATCCATACACCGAATCAATGCTGCGGCGGTAGACCGGAAGCCGGGTATGGCGACTGCCGAGGATCGATGCCCGGATATCCTCCAGGGGTTGATCCAGATCAATGCCGACGATTTCGTTGCTCGGCACCATGATGTCACCGACGGTAGCTGATTCCAGGTCGAGTACCCCGGTCAGCATATCATGGTAACGATCCGGGATGATGGCCCCGGCTTCTGCCACCAGGGTACGTAATTCTTCCCGGCTCAAAACCGGGTTGGTGTGGTGGGCTGCCCGGACACCCATCAGCCGCAGCAGGCCATTGGCCAGCATGTTCACGATCCAGACGATCGGGTAAAACAGTTTGAGCAGGGGGGTGATGATCCAGGCAGCCGGATAGGCTACGCGATCAGGGTTGAGTGCAGCCAGGGTTTTGGGCGCGACTTCGGAAAAGATCAGGATGGCGAGCGTCAACAGGGCGGCTGCCGGGGCTATGGCCTGTTCACCGGCCAGGCGGATGGCCAGCACGGTGGCGAGCGAGGAAGCCAGGATGTTGGCAAAACTGTTACCGAGCAGAATGAAACCAATCAGGCGATCCGTCCGTTGTAACAGGGCCTGTGCCCGCAAGGCACCCGCATGTCCCTGCTTGACCCGATGCAGGAGGCGGTAACGATTCAACATCATCAGGGCCGTTTCCGACCCCGAAAAAAAAGCAGACAGTATCAACAAGGCGACCAGTGATGCCGTCAAAAAGCCTATGGGTACGTCGTTCAAGCGGAAGAATCTCCATCTGATTCGGATGCAGGCTTTGTAAAGGCTTTACCGGCATCTTGTCAAGAACGGGTGTGGGCTTGCCTGACCCGGCTTCACCTTGAAAACCGCCATCTTGCCCCCACAAGGCTGGCTTAACTTTCACACATTTCGGAGTCAAGTCCATGCCCATTTACGAATACCGTTGCAAGTCCTGTGGTCACGAGTTCGAGGCCATCCAGAAAATTTCCGAGGAGCCTTTGCAGGATTGCCCGGCCTGTGGTGCGCCGGAATTGTCCAAACTGGTGTCGGCTGCCGGTTTCCG
>SXGU01439982.1_pt1 | contig 41067 bp, 32 predicted proteins | sample 3174531 | NCBI WGS metagenome assembly SXGU01 (sample SAMN11356863, study PRJNA531348) | freshwater metagenome | isolation source: freshwater sample F1-140 | place: China: Fuxian Lake, Yuxi | collected 2017-12-25 | reverse complement strand
GGTCGTCGGCGTGGGGGCGGGGTTTCGGTGGTGTTGGGGGTGGATCGAGGGCCGGTGTGGGGGCGGCGCCCCGCCTCCGAGCACCTGGGGTCCAGCGGTTAGCGGGGCGCGCGGAGGTCGGATGAACGGCGGATTGCGCGTGGCCGAGCTCCTCAAGGCCCACGGGGTTCCGGTTCTCTTCACCTTGATCGGCGGGCACATCTCGCCGATTCTCGTTGGCGCGAAGGCCGTTGGCATCCGCGTGATCGACGTGCGCCACGAGGTCAATGCCGTCTTCGCCGCCGACGCCGTCGCGCGGCTCACAGGTTTGCCGGGTGTCGCGGCCGTCACCGCGGGGCCGGGCGTGACCAACGCCATCACGGCCTTGAAGAATGCGCAAATGGCCCAGAGCCCCGTCGTCCTTCTTGGCGGGGCCACCGCGACCCTGCTTCGAGGCCGAGGCAGCCTCCAGGACATCGATCAGATGGCCCTCGTGCGGCCGCACGTGAAGTTCGCCGCGCGCCCGGACCGCCTCGCCGACCTCTGGCCAGCGCTGGAGGAAGCGCTCACGACATGTCGAACCGGCGTTCCCGGGCCGTGCTTCGTCGAACTCGCGGTGGACCTGCTCTACGACGAGCCCATCGTTCGGGAGTGGACGAAGAACAAGACGGACCGCCCCAACCCGCGCCTCAAGGACCGGGTCGTCTCCTGGTACATCAACCGCCACCTCTCAGGCCTGTTCGGCGGGGCCGACGTCCCCATGCCCACGCCGACGCCCATCCCGCCGGCACCGGCGTCCGCGGGGGAGGTGCGCAAGGCAGCGGCTTGGCTGCGTGGCGCCAAACGTCCGGTGGCGATCGTCGGGTCGGGCGCCATGAACCATCCCGGCGAGGCGACGGCCCTCGCGTCAGCCGTGACCGCGCTTGGCGTCCCGACCTTCCTGTCCGGGATGGCGCGCGGCCTGTTGGGGGCGGACTCGGCGACCCAGATGCGCCACAAGCGGTCGGCAGCCCTCAAAGAGGCCGATGTCGTCCTCTTGGCTGGCGTCCCCGTCGACTTCCGGCTGGACTACGGCAGCCCGCTCAGCCGGGCCAAAGTGATCTCGGTCCACCTGGACCGAACGGACCTCGTGAAGAACCGGCGGCCAGACCTTGGCATCCTTGCGGACCCCCACCGATTCCTGCTCGCGCTTGCGAAGGAGGTGGGGACGTCGGCCGCGTCGACCGATTGGATGGGAACCTGTGCCCAACGGGACGCCGCCCGCGATGCCGAGATCGCAAAAATGGAGAGCGAACCGACCGAGTACCTTCATCCCCTCACACTCTGCCGGGCGATCGACCGCCATCTGACGCCGAACAGCTTGCTCGTGGGGGACGGCGGAGACTTTGTCGCCACGGCGTCCTACGTGGTCCGGCCGAGAGGCCCGTTCAGCTGGCTCGATCCTGGGGTCTTCGGGACCCTCGGTGTAGGCGCGGGCTTCGCGCTCGGCGCCAAGTTCGTCCATCCCGAGTCCGACGTCTGGCTGCTGTGGGGCGACGGCGCCGCTGGCTTCTCGCTCGTCGAGATGGACACGGCGAAGCGGCACGGGCTGCCATTCGTCGCGGTTGTCGGCAACGACGGAGGCTGGACGCAGATCGCGCGCGACCAGGTGCCGATGTTGGGCGACGACGTCGCCTGCTGGCTCGAGCGCAACGACTACCACACCGTTGCCGAGGGCCTCGGGGGTTGGGGGACGCGCATACAAGGGGACGTCGGACTGGATGACGCGCTCGGCAACGCGCTCGCCGCTTCGCGAGCGGGCCGACCGGCCCTCGTCAACGCGTGGATCGGCCGATCGGAATTCCGAAAGGGCTCGATCTCGATGTGATCAGGGTTCGCCGCCGAAGAAGATGAGCGCGCGGCCACCGTCGCTCGCATCACCCACGTAGGCGGGGTCGCCGAGCATGATGTCGGCGTGGCCGTCCAGGTTGACATCCCCGGCTCCGGCCATCGGGACCCGGCCGCGCGTGTCGAGGGACAGGTCGAGGATCCACGCGTCGGCGTCGTCGACGGTGATGTCCGCATCGGCGAGGGGCCCGTAGTAAAGCACCGCGCCGGGCACCCCCTCGATCTCGCGGATGCCGACCAGCAGGTCGGGGGCACCGTCCCCGTCGACGTCGCCGGGCGTCGCGATGGAGACGCCCACACCGTCGTAGCCGTCGTCGTCCACGTCGCCGGCCGCGTCGAAGTCGGTGAGATTCTCGAGCGGCTCCTCGAACCACCAGACGTGGCTGGCCTCGGGCGCGGCGACGACGAGGGACGTTTTTCCCGTGCCGGTGAGGTCGACCGCAGCGAGGACGTCGGCGCCGAAGCGGCTGCCTGCGCTGCGGCCGTCGGCGACGCCGAGGGCGTCGCCGGCGTCGAGGACCCCGCGCGCGTCGCCGGCGTAGAGGTAGGCTGTCCCGAAGTCGGAACCCGGCGCGCCGACGGCGAGCGCACGCGTGCCGTCTCCGGAGAAATCGCCCATCGAGACGGAGTGGCCAAGTTCGTCGCCGGCCACAGTTCCCACGATGTCGAGCGCGAGTTCGTCGACGTGTTGGATGCCGAAGACGACGGAATCGTCGAGCCAGACGTGGCCACCGTCGGCACCGGGACCGCCGATGACGAGGTCGAGGTCGCTGTCGCCGTCGGCGTCCGAAATGGCGAGTGCGGCGCCCGCCTGCGTGTCATTGAAGCCCAGCCAGGCCGCGAGGTCGGCGTCGGGGATCTCCTCGACGCCGGACCGTTCGCCGCGAACGAGGCGGACGATGCCGGCCCCGAAGTAGCCCGCAGGGTGGTTGGCGGAGCTGACGATGACGTCGACCTTCCCGTCGCCGTCGAGGTCGAAGTCGCCGACGACTTGGGCGCCGAGCTCGATGCCGAAGGCCGGGTAGCTGGGGTCGACGCCCGTCCAGGCGGCGTCGACGAGGTCGGTGGCGCCGGCGAAGGGCCCGGACAGCAGCGCGATGGCACCGCCGTCGCCTTCGCCAGGGGCGCCGATCCAGAGATCGGCAAAGCCGTCGTTGTTCCAGTCGCCGGCAGGCGCAAGCCCCGACCCCAGGCGCGCGAGGCTGTCGCCGCCAACCACCGAAGCGTCGGCCGTTTCGGCACTTTCGAGGGCGTCGACGAAGGGGCACACCGGATCGACCTCGTCGCAGTCCTGGTCGACCCCGTCGCCGCAGAACTCGAACGCCGACGGGTAGGCCAGGTCGTCGTCGTCGTCGCAGTCCAGACCGTTGGCGACGTCCGCGGTTCCCACCGGCGCTGCGCACGCGACGATGACGCCGCCCGAGGTGGCGTAGCCGTCGCCGTCCTCATCGGGGCCCCAGGTGATCCGCGTACCGAGGTCGAGGCTGGGGTCCGCTTCGTCGACTTTGAGGTCGCAGTCTTCGTCCAGTCCCCCGCAGACCTCTTGGGCGTCGGGGTTGACGACGTCGAGCGTGTCGTCGCAGTCCCCGTCGACATTCGCGGCGAAATTGGTGGGAAGAGCGCAGGCCAACGTTCCGTCGCCGTGGCCCCAGCCATCGCTGTCGAGGTCTTCGAACCAAGTCACCGTGGCTGAACTCGGGTCGACGAAGGTGTCGTCGTCGTCGGTCAGTTCGTCGCAGTCGTCGTCCACGTCGTTGCAGATCTCGGCGGCGTCCGGGTGCCGGGCGGCGTCGCTGTCGTCGCAGTCGCCGAAGGCGGCGGCGAGGCCGTCCAGGCTGCACTGGTAGGAGGCGGTCCCGACCCCGTAGCCGTCGCCGTCGCCGTCGCTCCAGCCTTGGACGGCGCCAGGGGTCGAGGAGCCGACGGCGGGCGGGTCGACGGCGCCGTCGCAGTCGAGGTCGACGCCCCCGCAGTCTTCGATCACGTCGGGGTTGCGGGACGGGTCGCTGTCGTCGCAGTCGTCGCCGCGCGAGGCGGGACCGGTCTCGTCGCAGTGTTCGGGCGGGTCACCGCCGTGGCCGTCGTTGTCGCCGTCGAGGAAGCCAAAGCCGACGAGACCGTTGTCGACGCCGCCGGCACAGTCGTCGTCGACGCCGTTGCAGACCTCGTCGGCGCCCGGGTGGATGCTTGCGTTCGCGTCGTCGCAGTCCTCCGGAAAGGGAACCCCGTCCCCGTCCCCGTCGGCGTTTCCGCCCGTCAGATCTGGCGCCTCGCTGCAGGCCATCCAGAGGCCGAGTAGGGCGATCACCGATCCTCCGATGGCGTCCGACGGTCGACCGGCGGCGGCACGACGGAAGGGTAGCACACGGCGCCGTCGACGTTGGGCCAGATTGCGTTTCCCGCATCTCGTTGATCTGAAGTGCGCCCCGCCGGCGCCCCCTCAAGGCGTGGCGGTCAGGTCGCGGCCTTGCAGGTCGGCGGTGGAAACGAGCGTCGGGAGAGGCAACACGCCGTCGGACCAGGTGCGCGGGGTGCCGTCTTCGGGCGTGGCGCCGGGCGCGTGAATGACGAGGCCCGCGGCGGGGACCTCGACGACCTCAGCGAACGGCGCTGCGAGCACCCATTGGCCCGTCCCGCCGATCGGGTAGGCGCCGATGGCCCACGTGAGCAGCCAGGCGCTCAACGTGCCGCCGTCGTCGTTGCCGTCCAGCCCGGTGGGCCCCTCGTTGTAGCGGTGGGTGGCGATCCAGCGCACGGCGTCGCCCGTCGTCGCGGGGTCGCCGAGCAGGGCGGGAAGCGCCGCGTAGTGGAGGTCTGGCTCGTTGCCATGCCAGTACCAGTCGTCGAAGAAGGCGTCGTCAGGTTCGGCGTAGACCTCCTGCCAGTAGGTCCGCATCTCGGCTGCCAGGGCGTCGATGTCGCCGTTGCCGGCGCCGGCGATGAGCCCCTCGACGTCCCACGGTGCGCCGTAGCGGTAATGCCAGGCGTTGCCTTCCACGTAGACGCCGTCCCAGAGGAACACGTCTTCGATGGGGGACAGCTCGCCGGTCGCGTGGCGGCCGACGACGAAGCCGGTTTCAGGGTCGACGGACCCACGCCAGGCGTTGCGCGCCCGGTCGCGGAACACCGCGACGTCGCGGCCCTGCCGGTCGCCCCAGGTCGCCAAAGCGTGGTCGGACCAGGCATGTTCGAGCGTGATGCTCGCCGACGACCCGGAGTCCTCGATGGCGACGAAGCCGCGCTCGACCCACTGGGTGACCGCCTCACGGGCGTCCTTGGCGACCGGCGTGCTGGCCGTGGCGACCGCGGCGTCCCAGGCTGCGCCTTCGTCCCAACCCTGAATGCCTGCGGCCGACGTGTCCGCCAGCACTTGGATGGCCGGGCTGGACACCATGCCGCCGGTGTAGCCGTGGCCGAGTGGCCACTTTGGCAGCGACCCGCCGTGTTCGACCATGGCCACCAGGCTGCGCGCGACGTCGACCTGCGCGTCGGGGTGGGCGAGGGCCCACAGCGGGTGAAGCGTCCGGAAGGTGTCCCAGAGCGACAGGTCCGTGAGGTAACGGAAATCGACGGTGTGAATCTGGCCGTCGAGTCCGCGGACCCGGCCGTCGACGTCGGCGTAGACGCGCGGCACGAGGCCGGTATGGTAGTGCGCGGTGTGGAGGATGGTCGACCAACGGTCGTCCAGACCCTCGAAGCGAACGGCGTCGAGCCAGGCCCGCCAGGCGTCTTCGGTGGCCGCGAGCGCAGCGGCAGCGTCGCCCGCCAGCTCCGCATCGTGGTTGAGGCGAGCGCCGGACGCGTCGGTCGAGCTGACGGCGAGACGCAGGACCACCTGGCGGGTGTCCGCGGGCCACGCAAACCAAAGGCCGCTCGCGGGCCCTTCGACGGCCGACGCGCCTTCTTGGGGGGCCAGCGGGTCCGTCCAGCCCCCGACGGAGGTGGGCGCGGGCTCGAAGGTGGCGGCAAAGTGAACGATTTCGCCGCCGTACCGCCCCGAGTAGGCCCCCGAAATCACCTGGTGGCCTGTGAGGCTCGCGCCGTCCCAGGTGGCCGAGGCCTCCGCGATGCTGACGTCGCCAAGCGTATGCCCGAGATCGAGCACCCAGGTCGGGACCGCGCCGGCGGGCCATGAAGCGGTCGTGAACGCGCCGCGCTCGGTCGCGACGATCTCGACCTCGACGCCGTCGTCGAGCAAGTGAACCGCGTAGCGGCCGGCGCTCGCCCACTCGTTGTCGTGGTCGAAGGGGGCCATGCGGCCGGTGGCTGTCGCGAAGGCCGGGTTCCAGCCGGTGCGCGGCATCATGTGGACCGCGCCGAGATCGTTGACGCCCATACCCACGCTGTGGGTATGGCTGAAGCCTGCGATGTGCGTGTCGTCGTAGTGGTAGCCGCCGAAGTGCATGAAGCCGGGGGCGCCGATCGTCTCGTGGCGCGTGTCCGGGCCGACGAGGACGCGGCCGAGCGGGGCAGCCGCGCCCGGGTTCATGCCGGTGACCTGTGCGCCGATGCCGCCGGTCCCCAGGCGGGGGTCGACGTAGGCGAGGACGTCGGCGGAGTCTCGGACGTCGATGGGCTGGACGCAGGCGGCCGCGAACCACATACGCGCCGTTATGACGGGACCCCGGAGGGGACGAATGCGCGTCGAGATGTTCTACGACGTCGTGTGCCCCTACGCGTGCATTGGGGCCTTCGCGAGCGGCGCCGAAGCGGCTGCGCTTGGCATCGAGCTGGTCTGGCGGCCGGTGCTCCTTGGCGGCCTGATGGCGGCCGCGGGGACACCGGCGGTGCCGGCCCAGACGTGGTCGCCGGCTCGGCAGGCCGTGGGTCGGCACGACCTGTTGCGGGAGGGCCGCAGGGCAGGCCTTGGGATCCGGCAGCACCCGGAACACCCGCGGCGCACGGTGGAAGCGATGCGCCTGTTGACGGCCGCCCCGGAGGATGTCCGACCGGCGCTCTCGTTGGCTCTGTTCCGCGCGGGGAACCTCGAAGGACGGGACGTCTCGGACCGGAGCGTCTGGGGCCCCTTGGCCCAGGCGCACGGCGTGGACCCGGACGTTGTGAATGACCCGGCCGTCAAGGACGAGCTTCGCGCCGCCACCGCGGCGGCGTCGGACGCGGGGATGTTCGGCGTACCCACGTACCGGGTGGGCGACCGTTGGTGGTGGGGCCAGGACCGGCGGCATCTCGCGTGGTCAGCGGCCACTGGCCGACGCGTCGAATCGCGACAGGTGGATGGCGGGCGCCGCGGCGCCGTCGTCACCGTTTACCATGACGTCGCGAGCCCCTTTTCCTACCTCGCCCAGACCCAACTTCCGCGGCTGGCGGCGGCGGCGGGCGCGGTCTTGGACTGGCGCCCGATCCTTGTTGGCGGGCTGTTCCGGGACATCGGAACCGTAGACGTCCCCCTCGTGGCGATGGGGGAGCGCAAGCGGGCCTACCAAGTGCGCGATTTGCTCGACCACGCCGCGTGGTGGGACGTTCCGTTCACGTTCCCGAGTCGATTCCCACTCCGTTCGGTGACCGTTCAGCGAGCCCTGCTCGTGGCGCCTGAGGCGCGCAAGACGCTTTACCGGGCGGTCTGGGCCGAAGACGCGGACGTCGGGTCGGACGAAGGCTGTACTGCGATTCTCGACGGGGCCGGCCTGCCGGGTCGGGACATCCTGGCCCGCACCCAGGCGCCTGAGGTCAAGGCGGCGCTCATTGCGAACACACAAGCCGCCCGGGACGCGGGGGCCTGTGGGGTGCCGACGTTGGTCATCGACGGCGAGGTTTTCTGGGGCCAGGACCGGCTCGCGGCCGCCTTCGAGGCGATGACGGCCGCGAGCTGAGGCCTCAGGACCGACGGCGGCGGAGCAGGGCGATCAGCGCGGCGCCGGCGACGAGTCCCGTCGCGGGGCGGCCGTGGTCGCAACCGCAGCCTTCGGCTTCGATGGCGTCGTTGCCCGCTTCGCCGAGGACCTCGTCGTTGAGCGCGTCGAGGGCATCATCGCCCGTCGCGTTGACGTCGAAGATGACCTCGCCGGCGCCCGACGACCCCAGCTGCTCGATGAGCGCAGCGCCAAGGAGGTCGGTGTCCATGAGCCACTCGGCCACGGTGATGCCTCGGTCGTCGAACCAGGCCATGGACGGCAGGTAGATCTCGCGGCCGTCCGTCAGTTCGATGCGGCGGATGCTGTCGTACCAGTTCGTGCCCGTGTCGCACATCGTCGTGATTTCGGCCGTTCGGATCTGCTCGACGCCCGGAAGGTCGGGGTTGAAGACGAAGGTCGGGTCCACCGTCATCTCGGCCGGCGAGAGCGACGACGTCATGCGCGTGAGCCAAGGGTGCTCGGCGAGCAGGTTGTGCGCGTGGATCGAGGGCTCGGCGACGAATTCGATGAGGTCGGCGGTCGCCGCGACCGGGTCGAAGGGCTGGCCGACGAGCGATTCGTCATAGCAGGCGAGGCAGTTGTAGAAGGAGTTCTCATCGACGCCGTCGGCGACGAGGTCCGCGGGCATCGGAATGTGGTTGCGGAGCACACCGAGCAGCGTGTCGCTCGCCGGGATGCCGGAACTGATGACGCGGTCCATCCACGCGACCGGATCATCCTGGTCCTCCAAGCCGTCGAGATTGAAGCTCGACGGGAAGGCCCACAACCAGTCTGCGGACGGGCCGGCATAGTCGGTGGCGAACCCGTGCCCACCGGCTTCGTCGGCGGCGCGGGTGATGACGTCGTTGTAGTTCGAGCCGTTCGTCGTCCAGTCGATGATCGCGTCGTTGACGATGAGGTGTAGGTAAGACTCCGGCACCGCACGGTTGGGCCCGATGACGAACACCTCAAGGCGCATGTCCGGCGTAGCGGCGACCGCTGTCAGCTGGATGGGAACCGCGGGTCGCGTGCCAGGGTAGCGAAAGCCAAGCGGCGAGATGTCGCCGGCGTCGAAGCCGTTCTGCAGGCGAAGGGCGACGAAGACGCCGCCGGCCGCCACATAAGGGACGAGCAGGGGATCGAGGTTGTCAGGCAGGTCGTAGTCGTTGGCTTCCAGCCACGCGATCAGGCCGTCGGCCGACGTGGCCTCGAGCGTGACGGTCTCGTAGGGGCCGACCACGTCGGACGCGAGAACCGTGACGCCGTAGTAGCCGCCGTTGGCACTACTCGAGTAGGAAACCTCATCCTCCGGCGCGAACCAGTAGGAGCCGTCGTCGCATACGCCTTCGGTGTCGTAGGACGGGTACCACAGCGCCGGTGTGAAGGCGCCGAGCGAGTCGAAGAGGGCGTCGGTCGTGAGGAAGATCTCGGGGGCGGCCGGAACGGGCACGACCCAGGCGAAGTCTTCGGCCTCACCTTGGTAGGTGATCTGGACGTGGGTCTCGACCTGACCCGCGGCCTCATCGTAGGCGAAGACGATGCGCTCGGCCGCTTGGTCGACCGGCATGTTGTTGCAGAAGAACCCGCCGCATGCGTAGGCCAGGTTTGGGGCGCAGAGCGCGGCCGCAGCCACGGCCGTGCCCGTTCGAAGGGATGTCATGTGAGTCCTCGCGTGCCCCGCGCATCTGCAGGGTAGCGTGGATCGCGCCGGTTGCCAGCGCGATCCACGGACTTTAGCGACGGCGCCGAATCAGGGCGAGGAGCGCCAGACCCGCTGCCCACGGCGGCGACGACTGGTTGCATCCGCAGCCCTGGGCCGCGCCGGCTTCGTTTGCCGTTTCGTCCATGGGATCTGTGACCCCGCCGGTGGTCCCGTCGAGCCCGCCGAGAAAGGTGAATTGGACCCAGGTGTTGAGGGCCTCGAGGTTCTCGTCGGGGGTGGCGTCCCCGTCGAAGACCATGGCGGCCGGGCCGTCGGCGTTGCTTTGTTCGATCCGGTGTGCTGCGCGCAGGTGCCACGAATCGAGGAACTGGGCCATCGACTGCCCTTGGCTGCCAGGCCAGTTCAGCGGCGGCAGGTAGACGATTCGGCCGTCGGAGAGGGTCATGCGCAAGGGGCTCTCGGTGTCGCGGGCGCCGGACCCGCAAAGCACGTCGATCGTGGCCTCGCGAACCTGCCCGACTTCGCCGAGGGTGGGGTTGAAAACGAAGGTCGGGTCCACGGTCATCTCGACCGGGGACAGCGACGAGGTCAGCCGGGTGAGCCACTCGGACGCCTCAAGGAGGTCGCGGGCGTGGTTCGTCGGATCGACGACAAACTCGATGACCGCGTCGGTGGCCGCGTCGGCGTCGATGGGGACGCCGCTGTAGTCCTCCGCGTAGCAGCTCGGGCAGGAAGCGATGGCTTCCGCGTCGGCGTCGGCACCTTCGACGAACTGGCCGATGACGACGGCCAGGCTGCTGCCGTAGAGGCCGGCCGATCCGATTTCGTAGAGCCATTCGCCGGCGTCGCTCGCAGAGCGGGCGCCAGACAGGCCACCGAAGGTGGGGATGTTGGCGGCGTAGGCGGGGGCAGGGCCCGCCACGTCTGTCGCGAAGCCGTGGCCACCGGCCTCGTTCGCAGCGAGGCGGACGACGTCGGTGTAGTTCGCGCCGCCCGACGTCCAGTCGATCGCCGCTTCGTTGGCCGTGAGGTGAAGGTAGGACTCCGGCACGGCGCGGTGCGGCCCGAGCACGGTCACTTCGAGGCGCATGTCCTCGTTGGCCGCGATGGCGGTGAGCTGGATGGGGATGCTCGGGCGGCTACCAGCGTAGCGGAAGGCGATGGGCGCCAGATCGCCGCTGTCCATGCCGTTGGCGAGGCGAAGGGCGATGAAGGCGCTGTCCGCGCTCGCGTAGGGGGCGAGGACGGTGTCGAGGCCGGACGGCAAGGTGTACCCGTTGGCCGTCAGCCAATCCGTGAGCGCCGTCGAGTCCGCGGCGCTGAGCACGACGGTCTCGTAGGGTCCGACGCGCTCCTGGCTGTGAATCGTGACGCCGCCGCCGGATGGCGGACCCGCGGATGTCGCGGAACTCGAGACCGCGGAGTCATCGCTGAAGCACTCGCCCTCGAAGTTCCAGTTCACCTGGAAACGCGGCGTGGTGGCGGGATCGAGGCTGTTGAACATGAGGTCGGACGAAAGGAGCACCTCGGGAATCGCCGGGACGGGGACGATCCAAGAGAAATCGGGAGCCTCGCCCTCGTAGGTGATTTCGACGTGGGTTTCGATCGTGCCCGCCGCCTCGTCCACGTGGACCAGGATGCGCTCGGCGGCCTGGTCGACGGGAATCTGGCTGCAGAAGAAACCGCCACACGCCAGGGCCGGACGGGGCAGCGCCAAGAACAGCGCGACGCTGAGCGCGCTGCGGCGGAAATGTGTCATCGTGGACTCCTTGATGTGCCCCACGGGAATCTTAGCCCCAGACTCGGGTTCCACCACAAAGATGGCCCACCTACGCTACGATGACGTGGGGCAGGGCGGAGTTCGAAATGTGGTTTGCGCTGGCGTGCGCTGCGCCTGAGGTGCCGACCGACTCGGCGGCACCGACCACGGACGTCGGTTGCGACTCGGGTCCCGTGACCCTGGATCTGGCCCAACCTGGGACGTCCTATGGACTGTCCGACGGCGACTCCATCCTTTACGGCCAGCCGTCTCAAGGGGGGCCGCCCTACGTGCCCTTTCGGGTGCGGATGACGGGGATGACGGGGTTGGCGGCGGGCGCCCTCATCGACGTTCAACTCGTCGACATGGAACTCGGTCCGATCGGGTCCGCCCTCCTGACCCAGGGCTACGTCTGCGCGAACGCCGGGGCCGACGTCGGCCACTGGGTCGGCGCAGAGGTTCATGCCCGAACGCCGGATTGGACGTTGGAGGCCCTTGAAGGACGCCTCGTCGAGGTCACGGCCACGCTGACCGCAGCAGACGGTACCGTCGCTTTCGACGGCTACACGGGGACGATGGCCTTACTGCCCTGAGGGAAGGCTGGGACCCGTGGCGGTGTCGAAAGGCCGCCCGTTTTCGCACACCCATACGTCGTAGCAGGCCGCAAAGAGGGCGTCGTAGGACTGGCCCGCCTCCTTGCAATTCGAACGCATCGCCGACAGGCAGTCGCCGGCATTCTTGGAGTCGAAGGTACAGCCGTCGTAGAGGTCGGCCTCGTCTTCGAGCAGGTCTTTCGTTTCGGCGATGCAGTGCTCGACGTCGTCGAATTGGGCCCAGAAGTTCGCCGTGTCGCAGCGCTTGGCGAAGTGACAGGAAACGTCGGCCGCCTTCTCTGGCCAGTTCTCCTCTTTCACGCCGAACAGGCCGCACGAAGAAAGCCACGGGATGGCGCCCACCCATAGCAGGCCTGCGAACAGGTTCGGGCGCGCGGCGCCTGAGCGCATGTTCCCTCCCGCCGCGCTGGTAGCGCCCGAGGTCCCGGGCGTCCGCTGACCCGGCCATCGCTTGACGCCCTCCGGACAGCGCAAAGAAGGAAGCACCGCTAGATCGCCGTCGGGGCGCATCATGGTCGCGATCTGGGTTTCCGCCGCGTTGGCTCAGGAAGTTCAAACGGCTGGAACCTTGGGCGAGGGCGCCTCGGAGTGGGCGGACATCGGCCAGTTGCCGAGGTCCTTTTTGCCGCGCGGCATCGTCAACGGCACCGACACGGGCGACTACCCGGCCGTGTTCTCGCTGACGGCCGACGACGGCGCAGGCGGCGTGTCGACGTTCTGCTCGGGCACGCTCGTGCATGCGGAGTGGGGCATCACCGCCGCCCACTGCATCGAGGCCGCCGAGGATTACGAGGCGTTCGGCATTCCATTGTACGCGGCCTTCGGCTCCACGGTTTTCGCGCCGGATCTGCTCGTCGAGCTCGACGATCTGATCGCGATTCCGACCTACGACGCGGCGGCGTTTGCGCACGACATCGGCGTCGTGAAGTTGGCGAGTCCCGTCAAAGACATCACGCCGATGCTCGTCAATGACGAGCCCATCGACGACTCGTGGAGCGGCACCCAACTCACTTTCGTCGGGTACGGCATCACGGGTGACGGCAAGAACGACTCTGGCACGAAGCGGACCACTGACCTGACCGTGACCGACTTCGATGACCAGTACGTCTACTCCTTCGAACTCGACAGCAACGTCTGCAACGGCGACTCTGGCGGGGCTGCGCTCGAGCACAACGGCAAGAACCTCGAACTCTCTGGCGTCAACGCGTTTGTGACCCCGTCGTGCAACGGCGGCAGCAACGGAGCCACGCGGGTCGATATGTACCTTGACAGCTTCGTGCTGCTGCACGTCCCAAGGGTCTACGCCGACCCGGCCGACCTGCAGGATGCGCTCAACGGCGAGGGGTTGCCATGGATCGACCTCGGCGTCGGCGAACAGGTGCAAGGGCTGGGTGGACGCTTCCCCCCGCCGTCGCAGTTGCATGAGGAGGGTTGCTCCACGGCGCCGCCGTCCTCGGTGGGGCTGGGGCTGTTCCTTGGCGCGTTGGCGCTCCGCCGGCGTCGATGATCCGGCGTGGCGGCAACGAGGTAAAGCGGCGGGGGGGCCTCCATGGCGGTTCGGGCGGGTGAACTTCCTCCGTTTCCCGACGGCTGGTACTGCGTGGCGAGCTCCGAGGAGGTGCCTGCGGGGCAGCTCCTCTCGCGTCCCTTTTGCGGCGAGGAGGTCGTGGCCTTCCGGGGCGCGGACGGCGTCGTCGGCGTGGTGGACGCCTACTGCCCCCACCTTGGCGCCCACATGGGCGTGGGGGGCACCGTAGAGGGCAACACGCTCCGCTGCCCATTCCATGGGTTTCGCTTCGACGCGACCGGCCGCTGCGTCGGCACGGCCTATGGCACGAAGCCGCCTCCAACGGCCGTCGTGGCCTGCCGCCAGGTCGTCGAACGCAATGGTCTGATCCTGGCATGGCACGGACCAGCGGCACCCACCTTCGAGGTGCCGCAAATCGACGATACGAATTGGACGCCGACGGCGTTCCGGCGGATGACGCTCGAGAGCCATCCCCAGGAAACGACGGAGAACAGCGTAGACCTTGGCCATCTCGGGGCCGTCCACGGGTACCGCGACGTCGAGATGCGCGGGGAGACGCGGATCGACGGGCCCTACCTAGGACTGTCCTACACGATGACCCGAGCGAACCCGTTCCTGTTCGGAATGGGGGCCATCACGACGGACTTCGACGTCCACGTCCACGGCCTCGGCTACAGCCTCGTCGACATCCAGCCGCGCAACCCCTGGCTTCACATGCGGCTGTGGGTGCTGCCGAGCCCGCGCGACGGTCGGACGATCGACCTGCGGATCGGCGTGAGCGTCGAACGCCGCGTGGGTCTGCCCTACGACATGGCCGAGCGCGTGATTCGCTCGTTTTCGCTGCGCGCCGTCGCGCACGACGTGCAGCAGGACTTCGACATCTGGCGGAACAAGCGTTGGGTGGCCCGTCCGGCGATCGCCGTCGGCGACGGCCCGCTGCCTGTCTACCGGAAATGGTGCCGTCAATTTTACCCCACGGTGGACGAGGCGGTAGCGTCCTGACGGCGATGCCTCAGGTGTAGCGAACGAACCCTTGGAGGACCCATGTTTCGATTGACCCTTCTCGTCGGGCTGGCCAGCTGCACGGCGGATGACTCGGCTTACACCAATGCGGTGGGTCCGACGGACGGCGCAGGCGGAACCGGCGGCGCGGGCGGGGCCGGGGGCTCGGGCGGCGCGGATGGGACCGGCGGCGCAGGCGGCGAAGGCGGGTCCGGAGGCGCAGGTGGCGAAGGGGGGTCCGGGGGCGCTGGCGGAACGGGTGGCACGGGGTTGGGTTCGGTCCCCGAATTTGGAACTGCCCCGACCTTCACCGTCATCGGGACGTCGGCGGACGGCCTCGACACCGTACGCGACGTCGCTTTCCACCCCTTCCGCCCCGAAGAATTGTGGACCGTCAATCAAGAGAGCGATGGCGTCGTCCAGTTCTTCAATCCAGGTGAAGCCGGGCAGACCAGCGAGGAGCGGCTGGACGTCTCTCGCAACCACTTCATGGAAGAGGTTGCGGCGCTCGCCTTTGGCAAGGACGACGACACCTTTGGGTCCTGCCAGGAGTCGCGCAACACCTACGACGGCGCTCAGCCCCCCGATGACTTCATGGGGCCGGTGCTCTGGCCCTCGCAGTCCGACGTGTTCGCCATCGAGCACCAATTCGGCCTCGGCAGCCACGTCGACATGCTTCATCAGTCGCCGTTCTGCGTAGGCATCGCTTGGGAGACCGAGCACGTCTACTGGGTGAACGACGGCCGCAACGGCAACCTCGTTCGCTACGACTTCGCCGAGCCCCACTCCATGGGCGCCGACGACCACTCCGATGGCCAGATTCACCGTTGGGAGGAGGTTGTCCTCACCCGGGTCGCTGGCGTCCCCAGCCACATGGAATTCGACGCGGCGACCGCGATGCTGTTCATCGCCGACACCGGCGCAGCCCGCATCCACGTTGTGGACACCACATCGGGAACGTCGGCGGGCGCGTTGTCTCAGTTCCTGGAGCCGCTCGACGTCTACGTCGGTTGGCAGGACGCCACGCAGTTCACGCTCGTCGACAGCGGGCTGGTGGAGCCGTCGGGCCTGGCGCTTGCCAATGGCCGCCTCTTCGTTTCCGACCACGCAACGGGCGAGATCGTCGCCTATGACCCCCTCGATGGCACCGAATTGGGCCGCATCGCGACGCCGGAGGGCCCTGGCATCATGGGCATCGACGTCGGCCCTGACGGTCTGATCTACTACGCCAACGGCGCAGAAAACGTCGTGGCGCGAGTGAATCCGGGCCCGTGATCTGGGCGACGTCTTCAGCGTTCGCCCACATCGGTGTGCTGTACAACGCCACGCCGGACGACTGGTGTGACACGCTTGCTCTGACGATCGGCGGGGACATCGTGCTGCTGGCGCCCGGCGACTACGTCGGGCCCTGCACGGTCCCGGGCACTGTGAATCCGGTGTACCCGGGCGATTTCACGGCGGTGCAGGCCGAAGACCCGTTCAACCAGCCTCGGATGCTGTGGGACGGCGCGAGCGACCACATTCTCGACGTCACGGGCACCCACGTGCTCGTGGGCCTGATGACCTTTCCCGACGTGCCGGCGGGCGTCACGGGCATCCGCGTGCGCGACGGCGACACGCTGTGGACCCGCTACCTGACCTTCGAACAGGTCGCTGGCACCGCGATCGCCTACCCGTCGGACGTGGGCGACGGCCGCGTGAGCGAAGTTGCGGTGCTCGGCGGCGGCGGAACAGGCATCGATATCGCCTGCAGCGGCTGTGCGGCGGAAGTCAGCTACAACCTGTTGCTCGGCCTCGGGACCGGCGCACGTTTCGGGGTGGGCGCGTCGGGATGGCTGCACGACAACATCGTGGGGGAGGGTGCGACGGCCCTCGTCTTTGACGGCGGCGCGGCGGCGTCGACAACCATCGAGCAGAATCTGTGGGCCGGCGACGTGGGCGCCAGGGTGGCGGGGCCTGCGTTGGTCCGCAACAACTACCTGGTCGGAGGCGTCCTTGGTGTCGACGTCGGCTCCGGCGTGACGTTGACGGGCAACACGGTCGCCTCGCCGATGGCCTGGCAGGTGGCCCCAGGTTCAGAGGTGCGAAACAACGCCGTCGACGGACCGCTGACGCCGGTGGAACCGGGCACGGACGGCGGCGGGAACGTGGGCTGCGAGAGCGGCTGCTTCGTCGACCCCGTCGGATGGGACTGGTACCCGTTGACGGATTGGGAGGGGGTCGCGGACCCCGAACTCACGGGCGACTACTGCGGCCACGCGCGCGGCGAAACGCCGACGTCTGGCGCCATGGAGCGGATCGGCCCTGTCGGTGTCGGCCCGCTGACCCTCGTGTCCAAGTGGGACTTCGACTGCCGTTACGACGAGGAGCCAACCGGGACCGTGCCAGGCGGGACGACAGAGCCGGTCCCCACGGTGCCCGACGACACGGGCTTGCCGTGGGACAGCGGCCAGATTCGCGAGCCGAAAGGCGACGGCGACAAGGGCTGCGGGTGTGGCGGAGGGGCCGCCGGCGCAGGTTTGGCGCTGCTCGCCCTTCACTCGCTGAGGCGGAGGCCCTCGCGGGTCAGGTCGTAGCGGACGTCGCCGACCTGGATTCGCGCTCCGAGCCAGTCGCGGCGGTCCAGGTCCCTGAAATGGCCGTCGAGGATGGCGTAGAGGGCGGCCGCTGCGGCATTGCGCTCCGCTTCGGGCAGGGCGTCGAAGCCGTCAGGGGCGTCGAAGGCAGGGAGGTCGTGTTCGATTCGTCCGGGCAATCGAAGGCCGTCGCGGTGAGGACGGTCGACGAAGCCCAACGCGCGCGCTTCCGCCACCGTGCGCCACCAGGCGCGGCCGTGTTCGTCGCGGAGCGCGTCCCGCCAAGCGACGGGGTTGTCATTCACGGTGAACGTGAGTTCCAGATTGGGGTGGGTGGCGGTGTCCACCATGTCGAGCGTGACGAAGAAGGGCCTTCGCGCGCCGGCCTCCAGCGGGCCCAACGCCTCGGTGTGCGCGTGCGGCTCCGCGCCAACGAGGCTTGCGGCGCGGCCGGTGACGGCCACGGCGCCGGCGTCCGTTGCGGTGACGGCGCCCGCCCAGCGGACCATGGCGACGGTGCCGTCGCGGGGCACCCACTCGACGCGAGCCGTGACGTCCAGCGGCCAGGATCCGGGGAGTTGGACGCGCACGCCGTGAGCGTCGACGTGGCCAACGCCTTTGGCCCACGTGCCGCGCCCGTCCTCCCAGAGCACCTCGATCGCGCGGCCTTCGCCCACGATGGCGGCAAAGCGTGCGCCTTGGTCGGACAGGATGCGCTCGGCTTCGGCGACGTCTCCGGGCGTCGCGCCATCCAGATGGAGCTGGACGAGGCCCGGCGGGAGCGTCACGCCCATGCCCTCTGCGGCGGCGAGGAGCGCGTCGCGGGCTTCCATGAGGTCCGACGGCACGTCGCGGGGCTCGACCTTGTGTTCGGCGGGCGTCCAGACGCAGAGGTCGGCCTCGTCGCTCAAACCGTCGCGACCGTTGCGATCGGTGTCGTGGGCGACGAGCACGGCGAAGCGTCCGTCGGACAACGGCAGGGCGGCACGCGGGTGGGCGCCGTCGACCGAAAGGAGGGGCCGACCTTGGGCGTCGGTGATGACGGTGCCGTCGAGCCGGAGCGAGGCGCCCGGCAGTGCGCGGCCAGCGGCGGGGGTACGCGGGGCGCCGTCGGGGCCGACGGCGCGGGTGACGACGCCGTCGGCGATGTGTTCTGCGGCGTGAGGGGTCACGTCGATCGCGTCGGACGACGGGCCAAGGTCGATCGTGTTTCCGTCCCACCGGGCAAGCATCAACTGGCCGTCGGGATTCGTGAAGACGGCGCCGGTGTCCCAGGTGCCCCACAGGCGACGCGCCGGGAGGACGTGTTCTTTCCCCGCTTGGCGAAGGACGAGGCTCGGGATGGCTTCGCCCGGTCGCGCCGCGAGGAAGGCCACGGCGCCTTCGGGTCCGGCGAACCAGCCGAGCACGTCCTCGTGGGGTCCTGAAAGCTGGGCCGTCTTCTCGCCGCGGATGCGGACGAGGGCCCAGCGCCCGCTGTCGGGATCCTGACGGGTTCCGATCACGCCGCCGGGGATGCGTCGCGCATCCGGCGCGAGGCCCGAAACGAGCGACTGAGGGTCACCGACATCGGGGTCGACGCCGACGAGCGACCAAGCACCGTCTGGGCCCTGTTGGCTGACGGCGACCTGGCCGGCGAAGGCGTGAAGGCCGTCGCGGGGCGCGCCCTCCCAGGCCAGGCAGGCGTCGATCTCAGGCGGGGGCTGACACGTGGCGAGGGTGACGGCGAGGAGCATGGCGCACGGCTAGCCCGACTTGCGAGCGGCTGCGCCACGGGACACACGGTCGGATGGTCGCGTTCGTGCTTGTGTTGGGTTGTGGCCGGGGTGGCGGCGCCGTGCTCGGCGTCGATGGGTTCACGAGTGCGAACGGGAAGTTTACGACGTCCGCCGCGTTGGGCGACCTGGACCCCGGCGCATGGCGCGGCATGGAGATGGGCCCTTTGTCGGTGGAGCCTGGCGTGGTTTGGGCCCAGCTTCGTCCCCTGCTCGCGGCGCTCGACCAAGAGACGGTGACCGTGGACGGCGCCGTCTTGGCGCTTCGGGAAGACGCGACCTGGTCGGCGGCCTGCGAGCCGCCAGCACCCTACCGGGACGAGGTGGTCGTGTCGCTGGCGCCACGCTGGTGGGGCGGGTCTCTGAAGGTGGAAGCGCATGCTCGGCTGAGGCCGGTGTTCGCGGACGGCCCCCGCGACGGTATGGTCCCGGGATGCTGGGTGCCGCCATTGGCCTGTACGGGTGAAGCGTGCGCGGCGGGCGCTCAGGCCGTCGATCGTCCGCCCGACGTCTGGGCGCTCGGCGACGGCCCCTGTGGAAGTAAGTTGCCGGCCGCAGCCGTCCAGCCGCAGGTGGTCGGCCATGTCCTGCCGGACGGCCAGGTTCCGGTCGCAGAAGTGCAGCGCCTGCTCAACGAATGGAACCTCGACGCCCCGCCGAAGTTGGGGCTGACCGAGGTCGTCGGTGGGGCAGAGCCGTCCTGCCAGGGCCTCGCGCGGCCCGAAGACGTCGTTTGGATGCGGTCTGCTTGGCTAGGCTGGCACGCGGCGCGCGCCGCGGGGCCCTGAGGCCGACGCGGCCCGTTGGACCGGCGTTCTAGCAGGCTGCTAGTCCTGCGCCTCGCTCGTGAGCAGGGTGTACTTGATGTGGATTTCGGCGAGCGGATTCGGGATGTACTCGACGAAGGTGATGCTGTTGCGCAGGCCGTCGTAGATGTAGTCGGTCGTCGCGAAGACCTGGCGGGCGCCGGCGTCGACCACGCTGACCTCGATGGTGTCGACGACCGGGAGCTGCGTGAGGAAGAACTCGCGCTTGAGGCCCGCGGCCTGGATGCCGAGCTCTTCCATGACGGGCGACCAATCGTCCTCACGGATGTCGAAGATGATGCCGCCGACGTGTTCCGTGACGAACATATAGTCGGTACCGGCGCTCTCCCCGAGCGGGCCCGTGCCGACGCCTTCTGGCCAGACGATCGAGGAGAAGGTGACCATGCCCGGTTCGGCCTTGAAGTCGAGGAGCAGGTCCGCGAATTCGTCGCGCGTGATGATGTTGCTCTGGTCGAGCTCATCCGTGATCATCACGACATGCAGGGTGGCGTGCTCGCGAACGAAACCCTCGTTGAACTGGTCGATTTCCTCGAACAGCGCCAGGTAGGCGGCGTCCAGGCCACGTTCGAGGCCGGAGCCGTCGATGCCCTGCTTGGCCATCTTGTCGAAGGCGCCGATCGGGTCTTCGGTCTGGTTGTCGATCCAGAGCGCCCCGTTGCCCATCTTGAGCTTGCCGGAATCGGCCGGATTGTCCGTGTCCGTCGTGACGACGCCGACGTGGTAGTCGAGGCCGCTCTGGACGAAGAAGTCGATGAAGGTCGGGAAGTTGTCGGCCAATTTCGCCTGTTCGTCTTCCATCGAACAGCTGTTGTCGATCACGTAGAGCGTGTCGACGATGGGGCTCGTGACCTGGATGATGACGTCTTCGCGTTCCGGAGGCGCCGGGTCGTACGGGGCGGGCACCACGTCGGGAAGTACGTTCCCGACGAGGTCGGTCTCGTTGCATCCCGTCGCCACGGCCACGATGAACAGGGCGCGCATCACAACTCCTACGTTCACAGGCCAGCCTACCATGGCTTCCTGCCGGTGTCGCGCGTGGTAGGGTCCGCGTGGAGGCGCCGATGTGGAGCCTGTTTCTTGCGGCGTGCACGGGGTCGGGTGTCCCAGCCTCCGTGAGCGAGCCGGCGGTGGTGTCTCACGCCGTCCGTCCTGTGCCTCCGCCTCCGCGGCGAAGCATGGAGGTCGTGTCGCTTTCGACGACGGATGGCGTCACGCTTCAGGCCGACATGTGGCCTGGCGACGCCGGGGCGCCGGCCGTGTTGTTGCTGCACATGACCCCGAAGGGGGGCTACCACCGCAAGGACTGGCCTTCGGACCTCACATCGAAGCTTCACGCGCGGCGCTGGTGGGTCCTCGCGTTGGACCGACGCGGCGCCGGCGCGTCCGGTGGAAAGGCAGATGACGCGTTCCTCGGGCCGGGAGGTCGGCTGGATGTCGATTCGGCGATGCGCTGGTTGGAAGGCCAAGGCGTCGACCGGGTCGCCATCGTGGGCGCAAGCAATGGGACCACGTCGATGATCGACTACGCCGCGGCGCCAACGCCGGGGCTGCCTGCGGTGGTCGGTCTCGGCTACCTGTCGGGCGGCACCTACACCGAGAATCAGACGGCCTTGGCGTCGGTTCCCTTGCTCCCGTCCTTCTTCGCGTACCCAGAATCGGAGGCGGAGTGGTCGGAGAAGGCGTTGGCGACGATGCCCGAGGCCTCGTTGGTCGCCCGGCGCGCATTTCCGGGAACCGATCACGGGACGAAGTTGTTCGGGACGCAGCCGGAACTCGTCGGCGCGCTCGAGGGTTGGCTCGCCCGCGTACTCGATTGAGGCATCCATCTGGACCGCGGCATGCGCGGGCCATAGAAACGACCCCCGAGGTGGACGATGTGGTTGGCGCTCGTAGGCGTGGCGATTGCGGCGGACGGAATCGACGTCACGGCGGCCATGGTCGCCGCGAAGAAGCCGGCCTGGGAAGCGAAGGGCGCGGCGCTGGACCGCTTCCTCGTCGCCGACGCGGCCTACCGGGGGTCGAGTTGGGAGGATGCCGCCAAGGGGATGCTCGAGGCGCTCGGCGAGCAGCCAGGATGCGGAAAGTGCCTGCTGCGGCTGTCCCGCTCGCTGTCTGAGCTCGGGGATCCGTCTGCGCCCGCCGTGGTCGGGCGGTTGTTGGCCGATTTCCCGGGCCGGCAGGACACGCACCTTGCCGGGCTCGTTGTCTACATGGGCGCTGAGAAATTCGACGAGGGTTTGGCCCTCGCCACCACGTCGCAAGGCCTGTGGCCGGACTGGATCCAAGGCTGGACCTACGGCGCGCTTTCGCTCCGGTCGCGCCCCGGCGAGATTCCCGCCCTGGCCGACCGCGCTGCGGCTGCCGAGGTCAAAGCCGCGGAGGTTGCTTGTTTGCGCGTCCTTGGGTCGGCTTGGACGTTCGACATCGAGGGCGGCAAGGGCCATTGGGAGACGTGCAAGGACGCTGAGTCCGACGTCGTCCGAGAGCCCGCCGAAGGCTGGATGGCGCTGGCGTCGGGCCAGTGGAAGAAAGCCGTCGAGCGCGCGCCACGCATCGACGACGACACGCAGACGCGGATGGCCTTGGTCCTCCTCCGGCTCGAGGAGGGCAATCCGAAGGCGGCCGGCGTGTTGGCCGACAAACTCGGACTTGACGAGCCCGGCTTTGTCGATGTCGCCGTGGCGAGGGCTCGGGCCCACAAAGGCATCGGGCTGGCGGCCGCTGCCAGCGCGGCCCTGGACAGCGTCTTCGTCATCGGTTGGGAGACGTCTTGGAACAGCCGCCCCGTGGCGATGGGGAGCCAGGGGCCGGATTGGTTGGCCAGGACGATGGTTTCAGCGGTGCAATTGCGCGCCGAGATGTGGCGGGCCGAGGGCAAGGAAGTCGAGGCGCGCGCGCTGGTCGACAACGCGAAGAAGATCTGGCCGAAGGCGACGATCTGACGAGGCAAGGACGGCCGCACGGACGCGGCCGGCACCCTTCAGATTTCGATCTCGGAGAGGCCTTCGGTGACGTAGCCGGCCTCGGTGCCGAACGAAGTCGCCGGGACGTCCATCACCTTGAGCAGCGAGAATCCCACCTTGGAGGCGTTGTCGCCGCTGATCGAGTGGTGGTGCCAGTTCGTCTTGAGTTGGCCGCAGCACGAGCCGGCGAGGAGGATGGGGTAGTCCTCCAAGCTGTGTTGGCGTCCTTCGGAGACGTCGGAGGTGCCGAGCACGACGCAATTGTCGAGCAGGGTGCCGTCACCTTCGGGGATCGCGTCGAGCGTTCGGACGAGCGCGGCGTAGGCCTCGATGCACTGCGTGGTGATCGCGTGCACCTCGGGCTGATCGCCGGGTTCGTCGTGCGTCAGCGAGTGGTGGCCCGCCGTCGCTCCCGGGAAGAGCGCGTTCGTCAGCGGGTAGGTGAACGTGTTGCTGAACACGCGGGTCTGGTCGCAAGCCAGAACCATCGCCAACAGGTCGGCCATGACCTGGTTGATGACGGCGAGTTGCGGGCGCCCGTCGATGTCGGGGTACTCGGTCGCGGGCGTGGCCGGAATCGTGCACGCGGCCAGCGTCGGGGGGTCCTCTTCGAGCTTGGCGAGGCGGAGTTCGAGCGCGCGGACGCCCTCGAGGTGGGCTTCCAGCCGGGCCAAGTCGACCGCGCCCATCCGCGACTGCAGCGCGAGGATGTCGGCGGAGACGGCGTCGAGCACGCTGCGGCGGAGACCAAGGCTCGGGTCGACGATGCCCGTCGAGCCCGGCGCCACGAAGCCCGTGCCGAAGATGCGTTCGAACAGGGCGTAGGGCGACGACTCCGGCGGGTTGAGGCTGTAAGGCCCGTTGTAGGACAATCCGCGGTCGGGCAATGTGCCAAGTTCGATCGAGCGGAAGGCGGTTTCTCCGCCGACAGCGTCGGCGATGACCTGGTCGATGGACGCTGAGGGGAACGTGTAGTCGACGTCGTCGCCGATGACCGGGGAGCCCGTGAGCAGGCCACACGCGCCGGACAAGTGGGGGACGGTGTTCGGGGTCGCGATGTTCATCCCAGAGACGACCGTGATCTTGCTCTGGACGTCGGCCAACGGGGCCAGCTCTTCGCTGAGCAGGTAGTCCGCGCCTTCCCCGATGGGCGTCCATCGTTCGGGGCGATTGCCATTGCCCCAAAAGAAGATGCCGAAGCGACGCGGCAGGGCGGACCCGTCAGCCCAAGCTTTGCCCGTGCTGTCGAGCATGTACTCGAAGGCCGGCAGCGCGATGCTGACGGCGCTTCCGCCCAGAAGGCCCCGCAGGACGCGGCGGCGGGTGGTGGGCCGCGGAGGTGGGCGTTTCATGGGAGGTCCTCGCCGACGGTCCGGAAGGCCTCGCTCGTGGCGAAGCGGCGGAAAAGCTCAGTGACGTCGTGGTCGTCGGCCGGGAAGCGGCCTTCGAGCCAGTCGATCGTGGGGTCTTCCTGGTTGAGGGGGCTGCGGCCAAGACCGTAGGTCGCCACCTGCTCTACGATGCAGGTCGCGAAGTCCTCGTGGGCGCGGACGGCGTCGCCGAGTTCCCAAGCATCGGCGAAGGCGATGCCGTCGAGGTCGCCGGAGGCGTCGATCGTGTAGCCCCCGTCGGTGGGGCGCCACGCGCCGAGCGCGTCGAAGTTCTCGAGGGCGAGCCCGATCGGGTCGGTCAGCTCGTGACAGCCCGCGCAGAACGGGTCGGACAGGTGTTCGGCGACGCGATCGCGGAGGGTAGGGGCCTCACCCGAGGCTGGCGGAATCGACGTGTCGACGTCGGCCGGCGGCGGCGGGATGTCCTGACACAGGAGCTTGTTGCGGACGTACTTGCCGCGCAGCGTGGCGCTGGTCGACGTGGGGTGGGCGTTGAGGGCCAAGAAAGACGCGTGGCCAAGCAAGCCGCGCCGTCCACCCTCTTCCGCCAATAGGACGTGGCCGAAGCCCTCCCGCTCTGGAGCGGGAATCTGGTAGATCGAGGCGATCTTTCGGTCGACGAAGGTCTCGTTCGTCGTGACGATGTCGCGCCAGTCGTTCCCCGACGTGACCCACCACGAGAGGAAGATGAGCGTCTCTTCCCGGGCGGCCGGGCCGACGTCTTCGCCCATGTGGGGGTAAAGCGTGGGGTCCTGCGTCAGGTCTTCGAGCTGCACCAACTCGAAGAGCTCGTCGAAGAAGTTGCGCAGGCCGTGGACGGCCTTGGGGTCGGCCAACATGCGGTCGACTTGTTCGGCGACCCCCGCGTCGGTCGTCAGCAGGCCTTCCTCCGCGGCGTCGAGCAGCTCGTTGTCGGGCAGGTCGCTCCACAGCAGGAACGCCAGGCGCGACGCCATGGAGAAGTCGTCGAAGGTGCGGCCGTCGGGACCCGGAAACTCGGCTCGATACAGGAAGTTTGGGGACTGGAGCACGGCCGTCAGGCCCCAGGCGAGACCGAGGTGGAAATCGCCGAGGGTGTCGGCCCCTTGCCCGGCGATGTCGACCAGCGTGCCAAGTTCCGCTTCGGTAGCGGGACGACGCCAGGCTTGGCGCGCAAAGGGCTCGAGCGCCTTGGTGGCGCAAGCGTCGTCGATCGTCGCTGCGGGGGTGCAAGGGACGACTTTGGTGCGGTGGGCCTCGTCGACGGCGAATCCGGCGGCGTCGATCGCAGCCGTTTCGTACTGCTCCACCCCAAGGCTCGACAGTGTGCTGATGCCGGCGCCGACGGAGAGAAAGCCGTCGAAGGCGACGTCGGGTTCGAGGTTGCCAATCGGAACGTCGGGCCCGATCAGCGTCGCGATCGCGCTGCGGTACTGGGTGTCCGTCAGTCGGCGAAGGGGCGCCGGGCCTGGCACGGCCGGCGGCTCGTGAACGTCCTTGACGGCCGGATTGTCCCCGTCGCAGGCAGCAAGCAGAAGGGGCCAGATCATGGTGGTCTCCTAGCCGCCGGGAGGGCGTCTGCAACACCGCGGCGCCAGCCATCGGCGACCCGGGTGCCGCATCAGGACGGCGTTTTGCATCTGCCTGCTAGCGCTTGAGCAACTCGGCCAATTCCGCCAGGACGGCGTCGTCGTCGAGTTGTGAGACGTCAGGCGCCGAGGCGGGTTCGACTGCGGCCGGTGCGTGGACGCGCGGGCGGGCGTCGCGTCTTTCGAGCAGGTGGCCAGCGAGGGCCTGGGGCGTCGGGTGATCGAATAGCGCCGTCCCTGGTAGGGTCAGCCCGAGGCGACGACCCATCCGTTCGACGAGGTCCACGGCGGTCACACTGTCGAGGCCAAGCTCGCCGAAAGGCCGATCGGCATCCACATCCGCGGGCGTGTACCCCATGAGTTGGGCGACCTCCGCGCGGATCGCATCGACCAGGATCGTTTGGCGGCGCCGGCCCTTGGCGGCGTCGAGTCGGGCCGACAGATCGTCGACGGCCGGGGTTGGGGCTTCGGGCGGTTGGACCCTTGGCGCGTCCCAGCGGAAGCGGGCGGTCAACGAGCCCGACAGCCACGCCTCGCGCGCGGCGTTGCGCTGGATTTTGCCAGACGACGTCTTTGGCAGCGCCCGTTCGGGCAGGAGGCCGATCGTCGCGAGCGCGAGACCGTGTTCGGACGCCGCGTTGCGAATCGCCGCAAAGAGGGGTTCGGGGTCGTGGACGCGCTCCGTGACGATCTCGGCGACGACGCCAACGCGCTCTTCGTTGGTCTCGTCGCGCCAACCAAAGACGGCCGCGCAGTTGGGCCGAAGATCGGAGGACGCGGCGAGAATCGTCCACTCGATGTCCTGGGGGTGATGGTTCTGCCCCCGGATGATGAGCAGGTCCTTGAGCCGGCCGGACAGGTAGACTTCGCCGTCCAAAATGAATGCGAGGTCGCCCGTTCGGAGCCATGGCCCCGATCCGTCGCTTGCGCGGGCGCGGAACGTCGCCTCGGTGGCCTCGGGCTGGTTCCAGTAGCCCTGGGCGACGGTGGTGCCGCGCACCCACATCTCGCCGACCCGTCCCGGGGGCTGGATGGTGCACGTGTCGGGGTCCACGACGGCGACCACGGTGTCCAGGACGGTGGTGCCGTTGCTGGCCACCTCGCGGCTGTGGGGGCTGCCGGGTGCCGCGATGACGACCTCGTTGCGTTCGTAGGCGACGCCATCGATTGTCACGAACTTCGGCGGGTGACGGTCGATGGGTTCGGTGATGATCTTCGCCGTCGCCTCGGACATGCCCATCGCGTGGGTCATCGCCGCCGGATTCAGGCCCGCAGGCGCGAAGGTCTCGACGAAGGCGCGCTCAGACTCGGACCGGATCGGCTCGGCGCCGTTGAGCAGAACGCGAACGGAGCGAAGGTCGAGGCGTGCAATGTCCTGAGGCGTCGCCTTTCGGGCCGCCACCTCGTACCCGAAGTTCGGGCTGGGGGCGTGGGTGCCCTTGTAGCGACTCATCGCGTCGAGCCAGGCGATGGGGCGGCGCATGAAGTCGGCAGGGGAGAGAAAGACGCAGCGGAAGCCCATCCACATGGGCATGAATCGGCCGTAGACGAGGCCAAGGTCGTGGGTGGCCGGCAGCCACGTGACCATCACGCTGTCGGGCCCATGGTCGTAGCCGACGTCGAAATCGGTGAGCTGGTGCACGAGGTTGCGGTGCGAGATCATCACGCCTTTGGGCGTGCTCGTGCTGCCGGAAGTGTACTGCAGGTAGGCGAGGTCGTCGGGGCCGACCACGGCGTCCACGGGTTGGCCAGGCGGCAGCGTCTCGACGGCCAGCCAGCTCGCGGCGCTGAGTGTCGGGTCATCGCCGACCGCGGGAAGGGCCGCCTCACGGATGGTGTTCGACGTGAGGACGACGGTCACCCCGGCGTCGCGTGCGATCGTCTGAAGCCGTGGGAGCGTGCGCGCGAGCCGCTTGGGGTCGGGCGGGTGAACGGGGCAGGCCAGGGCGCCAGCGCGCATCGCGCCGAAAAGGGCCGCCAGGTAGTCGAGTCCCTCCTCGAACATGAGGAGGACGCGCTCGCCGCGACGGTCGCCAAGGGCGGCTGCGACGTCTCCCGCGCGGGCCCAGAGGGCGGCGTAAGTGAGGTCCCGCGGGCGGTCGCCGTCCTCGAGATGGGTGTACGCGACTCGGTCGCCCTGATGCGTCGCCCGCCACTGGAGGCCGGCAATCAGGGTGTCGACGGGCGGTGCATGGCCCATGGGTGTCCTCGCGGTCGAGGTAGCGGGGGACTTGGGCAAAGTCGAGGTGGATCGCACCGGGATACGGAGCGACACGGGGGACGACGATGGTGCTCATCCTGGTGCTGGCGGTGGCGTGGCTCGGCGTCGCCCGAGCGGAGGACGCTCCGCAACCCGGTTCGCCGCCCGAAACCACGGCGGCCGCGCCCGCTGCGGCCCCTGCGGAGCCCGCTCCGCCCGTTGAGGCCCCTGCGGAGCCCGCTCCGCCCGTTGAGGCCCCTGCGGAGCCCGCTCCACCCGCCGAGGCGCCGACGGTTCCGGCCCCCACGCCCGTTGCGCCGGTCGTGGTGCCCGACACCCCCGCGCCCCCGCCTGTGGCGGCTCCAGCACCAGCGCCGGCCGCGCCGCCCGCCGAGGTCCCTGCCCCGGCCCCGGTGGCCGTGGCCCCGGTCCCGCCGCCGCTCGCTCCCGCTCCCCCACCTCCGCCTCCGGTTGTGGACGTCGTCGCGCCTCCGGCTCCCGTCGCGGCGGTTGCCCCTCCACCGCCGGCGGCCACGTTGCGCACCTACGCCTTGGACCCGGCCGCGTCCTGGCTGACGGTCGTTGTTCGCAATGACCGCACCGCCGCGGCCAGCTTTCTGGGCCACGACCACGCGGTGCGGGCCGTCGATTTTCGCGGTGTCGTCCAATGGGACCCGAAGCAGGTCGGTTCCTGCCGCATCGAGATCGACGTTGCGTTGACGTCGCTCGCCGTCGATCCGCCCGGCCTCCGGGAGCGGATGGGTCTCGATCCCAAAGGGGCGGTGTCGGCCGGCGACCTCGTGACGATCGCGCAGAACATGCTTGGGTCGCGCCAGTTGGATGCCGCCAACAACCCCGTCATCCGCTACCGCTCAACGCGCTGCGAAGCCGTGGGCGGCAAGGTGCGCGTGACAGGCGACATGACCGTACACGGCGTCACAAAGTCGGTCGTGACCTTGCTGACCGTGGCCACCGAGGGCAACGAATTCACCGCCAAAGGCACGTTCACGGCGAACCACGCGGACTTCGCGATGGTTCCCTACTCGAATCTCTTCGGTCGCCTGCGAAATGCGCCGGCGCTGAGCTTCGCGATCGACGTCGTCGGGCGCTGAGCGTCCCGGCGGGCACGCTGCGGGGTCCGAAGAACACTCAGCAGGGTGGGTGGGGGTGTAGTGGCATGAGCGCGGAGGTTCTATGCACCGTTGCGCACTCGTTGTTTTGGCGCTGACTGCGGCCGCGCCTGCTTGGGCCGCGTGCCCGGTGGCCCCCGGCGACCAAGGTGGCGCCGATTTGACTCTGGTGTCCGGCGACTGCTTGGAGGGAGAGTACACCAACGTCGGTACCTTCAGCGTGGCGTCGGTCCAGGCGGCGGCGGCGCCGGCGACTACGGTCCGTGTGTGCACGGCGGTGGCGGTGGGGGCGGCGGACATGGTGGCGGCGGCGGGCGTGGCCCGTCGTTCAACGGCGTCGCCTTCTACTCGAGCGGCGGCACGTTGAACGGGCTGGCCTGGCCCTCCCCAGTGGCTGCGATGAATATGGGCTCCGGCGGCGGCGGCGCAGGTTCTGGCTGCGACAGCGTCGGGGCGAGTGGCGGGGCGGGTGGCGCGAGCCTCTACGTGTTTGCTGACACGGTTCACATCGACGGGACCGTCGCGATGAATGGCGCCGATGGATTCAGCGCAAGCGACTACAGCGGCGGTTCGGGCGGCGGCGCGGGCGGCGGCATCGCCATCGACGCCGTCAGCGTCACCGGAACGGGCTTCCTCGTGGCCCGCGGCGGCGACGGCGGCAACACCGTGCAAGGCATCGGTGGCCTGGCCGGCGGCGGTGGTGGCGGCGGCGGCGGGCGGATCGTCGTTTCAGGCGGTGGCGGCGACCTCGTCTACGCGACGGGCGGCGGCGCGGGTGGGCTCTCCCAGAAGATCGCTGGCCTCCTCGAAGACAACGGATTTCCGGGCCAGGGCGGCTCCACGAGCCGAATCGGCGAGCCGTCGCTCTCGGTCGGCGGCGTTTGCCCCGGTCGGGCGTCCGTCGGCATCGCCAACCTGCCTGCGGCTGGGCCCTTCCTGGTGCTTGGCGGGGCGGCCCTCGGTGCCGATGTCGTGCCTTCGGGCCCGTGCATCGGGACGACGACCGGACTTGGGGGCGGGGTCAAGGTGCTGGCGAGCGGCTTCGTTGACGCCGGGGGGTCTGCGCTGTTGGCGCCGAAGATGAAGGCTGGCAGCTGTGGCAAGCCGATTCAGGTCGTCGACGAGTCGACCTGCGCGCTGACGAACGTCTCGCTCGCTCCCTGAGCGGGTCGCCGAGTGCGCCGACGACGGGGTCGTCGGCCTACGCTCGCCGGCACGCCGGCGAGCGTTTCGCCCTTTTTGCAACAGCCTGCTAGGTGAACGTCATCGCACGGTATCCGTGGTCACCAAAGGTGGTCTGCGGGATGCCAAGGAACTGCAGTGCGGCGAGATGCAGGTTGCCGTAGTTTTCTCCGGGGAAGACCCGGTGTTGGCCCTGCACGATGCCGCCCGCTTCGCCGCCTGCCAGCAGGCACGGAAGCTCGTCGGACTGGTGGTAGCCGGCCTCATGGAATTCCGACGCGAACAGCGCCCAAGTGTGGGCGAGCAGGTCGTTGCCGTCGGCGTCTGTGATGTCGGCGAGCTTCTGGCACAGGCTCGTGAAGCGTTCGACGTTCCACGCCTGGATCTGCATGTACTTGTCGAGGTTGGCGCCCCCGTTCAAGTAGTTGTGGCTGAGTGCGTGATGGGTGTCGGTGAAGCCGAGGAAGTCGTAGGACGTGGCCGCGGTGCTTGGGCTCGTCATCCACGTGATGATGCGGGTCATGTCGCACTGCAACGCGACGACCATGAGGTCTTCCATCAGCGTCACGGTTTCGAAGAAGCCAGGCGCCTCGGGCGGCACGTCTGGGGCCGTACACTGCAGGTCTTCGATGAGCGCAATCTTCACCTCGAGTTCCCGCACGGCGGTGGCGTACTGATCGAGCTTGGCGACGTCCCCGGTGCCGAGGCGGCCGGAGAGGGCGTTGACGCGGTCGAGTACGGCGTCGAGGACGCTCGTGCGGTTCACCGCGCGCTGCGCGATTTGGGCCTCCGTGAGCCCGGGATCGATGCCGGCGAACATGCGGTCGAAGAGCGTTTTCGGCGACGTGATGTTCGGCAGCGGAGTGGCGTTGGCCGCCCACGCGAGCGTCTTGATGTAGGTCGACGAATTTCCGGTGTCGAAAAAGGCCGGGGAGTCCGCGCCCGCTTGAAGGCTGGCGAAGGGGGTGACGCCGGCATTCGCTGCCGCCGCAACCTGATCGACGGAAATGCCGTTGTTGAGATCGACGCCGTAAACTTCGATTTCGGTGTCGGTCAGCAGGCCGGAGGTCGCCGCCTCATGGGTGAGGATGGGATTCGCCTTGTTGGAGATGCCAGAGATCGGCGTCATCCGGTGTTGCAGCGCTGCGATCGGCGCAAGGACCGTCTTCAGGTCGTAGTCGGGGCCGATCTTGGTCGGCACGAACCCGTCGGGGGAGAGGCCATTGGGGATGAAGTAGGTCAGGAACCGCTTGGGTGCCGTGATCGACTGGGCCCACGCGGCGCGCGGCAGGGCGCTGTGGAGAAAGGGCAGGGCGAGGCTGACGCCAGCTCCCTGCAACAGAAGCCGACGCGAAGGGACGGGGCGGCTCATTCGGCCTCCTGGGCGGGGCCCTTCTGGAGAAATGCGGGGCTCTCGATGAGGGCGCCCACGAGGGACGAGAATCGGTGACCCGAGGCGACGAATTCGTCGGTCAGAGCGTCGACGAGGGGCACATCGGCGTCGCCGACGGTTCGGCCCAACCCATAGGTCATCGCCTTGATGACGACGCAACGGGGAAGCAGCGGATTGGCGGTCAACACGGGGCGGTAATCGACGATGCTGCCGACGTGCGCGCCGGCGATCGTGCCGCTGGCATCGATCGGGAAGCCAATTTCGTCCGTCGCGCGGAAGCCGCCGATGGAGTCGAAGTGGTGGAGCGTGAAGCCAATGGGGTCCATCATCGTGTGGCAGCCTTGGCAGAAGGTATCGCCGCGGGCAAGCTCTTCTTGTTCTCGGATGCTCAGGATGTCGGGCACGATGGGACCGAGGTTTCCGGCTTCCGGCGGCGGCGGCGGGATCGGTGTACACAGCAGGTTGTCGAGCACCCACTTGCCGCGAAGTACGGTCGAGGGCCGGTCGGGGTGAGCGCGCGTCGCCAACCACCCGGCCGTCGTCAGCAGGCCGCCACGCGGCGTGCCCTCCAGCGACATCGGCCCCGACGTCGTGCCGTCAAATGCGACGCCATAGTGCTCCGCGAGAAGCGAATTCCCCCAGCTCTCCTGTGTGGTGAGCAGGTCGAGCAGGTTGGCGTCGGCCAGGAGATGGTTGCGCGCGAGCGCTTGGACCTCTTCGATCATCGCCGCTTCGAACTCCGGCGAAAACTCGGGGTAGAGCGCCGGGTCGGGTTGGGCTGAGCTGATCTGGCGAATGGCGAGCCACTGGCCGGCGAAGTTGGTCACCAGGGCTTCGGCGCGCGCGTCGTCGAGCATGCGGTTGATGTGCCAACTGCGCACTTCGGGATCGAGCAAGGAGCCGTCGGCTGCGGCGGCAAGCAGGGCGTCGTCGGGGCCTTGGCTCCAAAGGAAGAAGGCCATGCGGGTGGCGACCTCGTAGGCGTCCAGCGGCGTGTCCCCGGGGCCGTTGGCGACCTGCTCCACGCGGTACGCGAAGTCGGGCGCGAGCGCGATGTACTTCAGGCCCGTGCGAAGGCGTTCGTCCCAATCGGGGCCGGCGCCGTCGGCAATGGCGTTGATGACGTCGATGTCCTCAGCGGCGAGGGGGCGGCGCCAGGCGCGCTCGGCGAAGGCGACGAGGACGTCTTCGATGCAAGCGCCATCGTCGTCCGCCGACGCGTCGCACGGCACGATGTCCCACCAAGCGTTGGGGCGGCCTACTTCGGGGTCGAGCGGCCCGATGAGGCGCAATTCGTCGGCGACCAGGAAGGTGCCGTCCGAGAGCTGCACCTCGACCGTGTGGATTCCCGCGCTCAGCCCCGGCAGCACGGTGCCATACCAGCCCTGTGTGTCTTCGACCGCGACGGTACCGTAGCTGACGCCATCTGCGACGAAGGTGGCCTGGGCGTCCAACCCGTGACCGAAAAATTCGAACTGGTAGTCGCCGTCGTCGGCCAGCGCGGTGGTGATCTGAATGGCGCCCTGCCCGTCGAGGCGCCAGCCGCCGTCCACCGACACGCCGCCGTCGTGAACGGCGGCTTCTGCTTGGACAATCAGGGTCGTCGTCGTTTCGTCATGGATGGCGAACAGCTCATCGAGGAAGGTGTCGACACCGCCTTCGTAGAGCTCGAAGAGGACCGGCGAGGTGGCGAGACCGTCGGCGTTGTTGTCGAAACCCTCGACGATATTGTCGGCCGGAAAGGACAATTCGGGCGTGAGCGACGACTGGAACAGGGCGCGCATCGTGTTGCCCCACTCGGCCGTGTTCAACCGGTGGAGCGTCTTGGCGCCGGCGACGGGCGTGGCGGCCGAGGGCGCCGTGGTCCCCGCCGGCGGGGGCGCAGACGGGTCGTCGGGTTGGGTTGTGCCGGGCAGCGTAGACGCGTCCGGGTCCACGGAATCGCAAGCGAGAACGGCGAGGAGCAGCGGGGTCATGGGACCACCTCGTAGGCGACGTAGATCGTCGCGCCGTTGAGCGGGGGATTCACGAGCGTGATTTCCATAGCCGCATAGGTGTAGTCGGCTCCCATGGAGAGGACGTCAACCTGGCCTGCGTAGAGCGTAGCGACCTGGATGGTCGCGACGAAGGGCACTTCGGACAGGCGGCGGTCGGTGGGGCAAAGCGGCGGGCCGGCGGGGCATACTCGGAACACGTCGATGCCGGTCATGTCGGCCAGGGCTGGGTCGAAGCCGAAAGGCCCCTCGATGCCGTCGGGGAGGAGGTCGCCGTCGGTGTCCTGGATGAGCGGGTTGGCTCCGGCCGTGACCTCGTCGCCGTCCATCAGCCCGTCGGCGTCGGAGTCGGGATTCGCCAGCATCGTGCCAAGAAACGCCTCCTCGCCGTCGTCCAGGCCATCGGCGTCGGTGTCCGCCAAGAGCGGGTCGCTGCCCCACGTCGAGATCTCGGCGCCGTCGAGCAGCGTGTCGTCGTCATGGTCGTCGTCGATGGGATCGGTCAGGTAGACGAGGACCTCCGCGCCGTCAGAAAGGCCGTCGTTGTCGGTGTCGCTGTACGTTGGATCCGTTCCGATTTCGAGGATTTCTTCGGCGTCGCGCAGGCCGTCGCCGTCGTTGTCGGCGTCCATGAAGGGATTCGTGCCGGCCTCGATTTCGAGGCCGTCGGGCAGGCCGTCGTCGTCGGTGTCGGAATCGAACGGATCCGTGGACCACGTCAGGACTTCGAGGCCGTCGTCGAGATTGTCGGAATCGGTGTCGGAGAGAGTGGGATCGGTGAACCAGACCAAGACCTCCGCGTCGTCGGTGAGGAGGTCGAGGTCGGTGTCTGCGAGCAGGGGGCTCGTGCCGTGGACGTGCACCTCGTCGCCGTCCAGCAGGGTGTCGTTGTCGGTGTCGTTCTGGTGGCCGTCGGTGCCCCACAGGGCCTCGTCGCCATCGGAGAGGCCGTCGCCGTCGCCGTCGACCTGCGTCGGGTCGGTGTCGTAGACGAACAACTCCTCGCCGTCGCTCAGCCCGTCGCCGTCGGTGTCGGGGTTCAGCGGGTCGGTCAAGTAGAGGCGCAGCTCGTAGTCGTCGGTGACGGCGTCGCCGTCGGTGTCGGCGGTGGTGGGGTCGGTTCCGTAGAGGTTGACCTCGTCACCGTCCTTCAGGGTATCGTCGTCGGTGTCGGCGTCGTTGGGGTCGGTATGTGCGGCCGCCTCGGCAGCGGCGTCCAAGCCGTCCCCGTCGGGATCCCCGTCTGTCGGTGGCGGTGGGACGGTCGGCGTTTCCGGGAGCGGCGGTTCCGTGGCGCCCGGCGGGTCCGACGTGTCGGTGGCCAAAGGCCCATCACCGTCGCTGCATGCCGCGAGGGCGGGGAAGAGTAGCCAAGCGGCGGTGCGCATCGGACCTCACGGACTGGATTCTACCCGCAATGGGAGCGGGAAGCGTGAGGATCCGGGCCCGATCGGTCAGGTCTGTGTCAGCGCCGGCTGCGAGACGCGTCCGCGACGGCGTCCGACACGTAGGCGAGGTCGCCGCCGTACAGCGGGACCCACCAACTGTCCTTGGGAACGGACAGGGCATCGGCGGTGAGGCGGATGCGGGCGCCTTCGGGCAGGACGCAGCGCACCGGGCCGCGGCTGTCGAAGTGATTGGATGCGCTCGGCGGATAGGCGCGGACGTTGACGCCAGCGGCGAGTTCGATGACGTCGCCTGCTTGGCCAGGACGCTGGGTGCCCGCGTACCACCAGCCGATTTGCTCGTCGGGGCGGCCGACGCAGTCGCCAAGGCTCGCGACTGCCGCGGGAGCGACGGACTGGGGCTGCAAGGAGGGCGGCGCCGTAGCCGGACCGTCGACCGGGGCGACCGATTGCGGCTGCAAGGCGGTCGGCGGGATCGCGGGGGCTTCCGGGACGGCGACGGCAGCGAGGAGCGGGGCATCGGCGGGCGTTTCGATGGCCTCGTCTCCCACCAACAGCGTGAATGCACCGATCGCGGTAGCGGCGGCCAGGGCGAGGCCCGCGCCAGCCAGGGCGGCCCACGGTTGTGCCCGCGGTGCGACGATACGAGTGGCCGTCTGCAGGTTCTCGTCGTCCGGCGCCGTTGCGGCTGCGCGGCGAAGGAGCTGGGCCAGACGCCCCTGGCGTTGCGCGTCGTGGAGCGATGCGACCCAGTCGGCCGCCGTGTCTCGCGGCGTAGGCATCAGATCGGGGTCGAAGCGGCGGGCCAGGAACTCTGCGAGTTCGCGGATTTCACGATCGTCGAGATGCATGGCTGGCCCCATGGGTGGACGCGTCAAGCGTACATCTCATGTACCAGATACGATCGTGCTCGTCCAGCCTCTTTGTCACCGTCAGAAGCAGAGCGACTCACAGTCCGCGTAGGCCCGGGGACAGCTGAGGCCCGACGTCGCGTCGATGCGCTTGTCCCAGGCCGCGCCCGTCCATGCCCAGACGTCGTCGAGCGCGCCGCAATCGGACTTCCCGCCCGAGACGTACAGGCGGCCCGCCGGGTCGAGGGCTGCCGCCGCCTGGCTCCGGCGCTCGGGCGCCTCGAAGTCGATTTCGGTGAAGTCCACGGGGAAGTCGCAGAAGCCGTTCGCGGGGGCATTCTCGACGTCACCCTGGCGGATCAGATCCCACTTTTCGGTGGCGAGGTCGAAGGCCCACAGCTCGTTGTTGTTGCCCATGGCGCCGTCGTCGTGCCCCCCGAAGAGGATGACGCGGTTCGTGGCGGCGTCGTAGGCCAGATTCGCCTGGATGCGGGCGCGAGGTGCTTTGCCCGTCTCGCCGTCATGCAGCTCCGTCCACTGGCCGCTCTCAGCGTCGAAGCTCCACAAATCGCCGAAGAACGGGCCGAAGAACGCATTTTCGTCGCCGCCGCCGTACACGAAGAGCCGTTCGCCATCGGTGGCGCCGGCGTGGAACAAGCGCGGCCCGGGCCCGTCGGTGGCGTCGACTTCCGACCAAGTTCCGCTTGCGAGGTCCATCGACCAGAGGTCTTCCAGCGGGTCGAAGGCCAAACCGTCGTCCGACGCGTTGCCGCCGTAGACGTACAACTTGCCGTTGGCGACGGCGCCGGCATGGCTGCTACGCGGAGGGGGTCCGCTGCTCGCGACCTTCGTCCACGTGTCCGTTGCGAAGTCCAGCGCCCAGGTGTCGTCGCGGACCGTGTAGGTGCCGCTCGTGCCGTCTCGGTAGCGACCGCCGTGTACGAGCATGCGGCCGGCGGGGTCCAGCGCTGCGACGTGGCGGCCGCGGGGGGACGGGCCGTCGCCGGCGATGCGCTGCCAGGCGCCACAATCGTCGACCCATGCCCAGGTCTCATCGGAAAATGAGGTTCGCGACTCGCAGTTTTCCGGCACGCCGACGTCGCCACCGAAGAAGATGAATCGCCCCGTTGCAGCGTCGAAGACGCCGGCGTGGTCGCCGCGCGCTTCGGGGAAGTCGGCGGAAAGCGACGTGCAGTCGAAGGCCGGCGATGTGTCTGTCGTGGTCGGACCGTCGTCGGACGAACCGCAAGCTGCGAGAAATAGAATCATGGGACGTCCTCGGTCATGTCGCGAATCGAGAGGTTGAGGGATGCCGCCGCAGTGGCACCCCGCGCGTCGGAAACGAGCACGGCAACCGTGGCGGTCTGGCCGTCCACGTCGGCCGGGAATGCATCGAAGATCAGGTACAAGTTGCGCGAGAGCAGCTCGTCGGTGCTCGCATCGCAGAACGGCTCCAGGTACGGCTGGGCGCCGCCGACGGGCGTGCCGTCGACCTCGGCGGTGAGGACGGCCGTCAGCCTCTCCTCGGTGTCGAAACCCGTCATGAGGAGGCCGATTTCGATGTGGTGGCCCCCTTGGGGCCCTGTGACGAGGTCAACCGCGGTCCCCTCGGCCAGCGGGTCGACGTCGTTGCCGCCGGTCCCGAACACGACCGTTGGCGCCTCCGTAGGGGGGCAGGACGACGGCGGCACATCCGTCGTCGTCTCTACCGCGGCACAGCCGATCCAGAGGAACCACACGCGCGCCGCTAACCCCTACGGCTGATACCCAGCGTCATGAGCGACGTGGCCATCGTCACCGCCGCGTTGACCGGCGTCCTCACGGATCCACGCCAACATCCGGTCCCGGTGACGCCGGCCGAGATGGCTGCCGAGGCGCGGCGCGCGGCCGACGCTGGCGCGACGGTCGTCCACCTGCATTTCCGACGGCAGGAACCGGGAATGGGGGGTTTGCCGACGTGGGATCCGGACGTCGCCGCCGACGTTGTCGGGGCCATCCGCGAAGCGGTCCCCGGGCTGTTGATCAACTGCTCGACCGGGGTCGTTGGCCCGGACGTATCCGCACCCATCGCCGTGCTCGCGCGCGTCCGCCCCGAGGTCGCCGCGCTGAATGCCGGAACGCTCAACTACCTGCGCACCCGGTCGGACGGGTCGTGGGCCTGGCCGCCGATGGTGTTCGACAACCCCGTGGAGAAGGTGGCCGCGATGGCCGGGGCGATGGCCGACCTCGGCATCCGCCCGGAATGTGAGTGTTTCGACACCGGAATACTGCGCTCCGTGGCGATGTATCGGCGCGCCGGGCTGCTCACCGACCCGCTGTGGGTCAGCCTCGTCATGGGCGTGGCGAGCGGCATGCCTGCGGATCCGCGGTGGTTGCCGCTGCTGCTCGAGCACTTGCCCGACGGCGCGGCCTTCCAGACGATCGCGATCGGCCGCGCTGAGGTGTGGCCCGTCCACCGGGCCAGCGCAGCCCTCGGTGGCCATGTCCGCACGGGCCTTGAGGACACGTTTTTTCTGCCGGATGGGCAACGGGCGACGTCAAATGGGGCGCTCGTCGAGGCGCTCGTCGGCGTCCTTCACGACGTCGGCCGACGGCCGGCCACCCTCGAAGAGGCGCGGGCGGCGCTCAGCCTGACATGAGGCGTTCCCATTCCTCCATGGCAGCCGTGAGCGCCGTCGACGTCTCCGCGCGCTTCGCGGCGAGGGTCTGAGCGAGCTGCCAGTCGCCGCCGGCCTCGGTGAGGGCGTCGTCGTGGTCGGCCAAGGCGCGCTCGAGGGCCTCGATTTCCGTTTCCAAGGATGCGATGCGCCGCAGCGCCTTGCGATCCTCGCGCTGTCGCGCGCGGTGGAGGTCGCCTGGGGCGGTGCGGACCTGGATTTGTGACGTTCGCGGGGTGGTCGCGAAGGTGCCTGCGGGCACGCCGAGGTCGACGCGAAGGGGGCCCCCGTCGATGCGCGCGACGTGGGTGGCGAGCCGCTCGATCAGCCAGCGGTCGTGGCTGACGAGTACGAGGGTTCCCTCCCAGGACGCCAGGCCTTCGACGAGGGCGCCGACGCTGGCCAGGTCGAGGGGGTTGGTCGGCTCGTCGAGGAGGAGCACGTTGCACGGCGTGACGGTGAGGGCGGCGAGGGCAACGCGGGCCTTTTCGCCGCCCGACAGCGACGCGATGGGCCGCATCGCGGTGTCTCCGGACAAACCGAGCGCCCCAAGCGCGCCGCGAAGGCGCGTCGCCGTGGACAACGGGGCCGCGGCGACGAGGTGCTCGAAGGCCGTACGGTCGCCGGGCAAGGTGGCGGCGAGGTCCTGGTCGAAGACACCGATGCGGACGCGGTCACCGACGCGGCGACGCCCCGAGGCGGGCGGAAGCCGACCGGCGAGGACCTGCAGGACCGTGGATTTGCCTGCGCCGTTGGGCCCGACGAGGGCGAGGCGCATGCCGCGCTCGAGGTGCAAGTCCGCCGAGCGCAGCAAAGGGGGGTGGCCGGGCCAACCGATGTCGGCGCCGAGCAGCGACAGCGCGGCCTGGTCGCAGGGTGGCGCGGGCGGCAGCGAGAGGCGCGGCGCGCCTTCGTCGGCTTCGGGGGCCTCGATGGGCTCGATTCGGGCGATCCGTCGCTCCACCGCGTGTGCGGCCGCGGCCTTCGTCGCTTTGGCGCCGAAGCGATCGACGAACGTCTGAAGGCGCGCGATCTCACCCGCCTGTCGGCGCGCTGCAGCCGCGAGGTGGGTGCGCCGCGCTTCGCGCTCGACGTCCCAGGCGTCAATGCCGCCCTCGAACGTCGTCAGTCGGCGGTGGGCGAGTTCGGCGATGCGCGTGGCGCAGCGGCGCAGCAAGTGGCGGTCGTGGCTGACGACGAGCGTGGCGTGGCGGGCCTGGGCAAGGTGATCGGCCAACCAGGATCGAGCGCGGGCGTCGAGGTGGTTGGTCGGTTCGTCGAGGAGGGCGAGATCGGGCGCCTGCAGCAACACCTTCGCGAGCGCGACGCGCATCTGCCAGCCGCCGGACAGCTCCGCACAAGGGCGTCGCCAGGTGGCGGGTTCGAAGCCCAATCCGTGCAAGATGCTGCCGATGACTTCGTCTTCGGAGAATCCGCCGGCGTCGCGCCAAGTGTCGAGGGCCGCCGCATGGCGCTCGACGGCGCCGTCTTCGTTGGCTTCCAGTTCGCGTTCGGCGACGTGGAGGCGCTCGCGCAGAACTTCGATGCCGGCACGCGCCTTGGCCGCCTCGTCCCAGACCGTTTCGCGGGATCCGGAGACGGCCTGCTGGGGCAGGTTTCCGATGGCCGTGCCCGGCCGCAACACGCGACGGCCTTCGGCGGGATCCGACGCGCCGCGCAAGACGTCGATGAGGGTCGTCTTCCCGGTGCCGTTGCGTCCGATGAGCGCGATCTTGTCGCCCGGCCGGATCGCGAGTTGGATCCCTTCGGCGAGAACGGTGCCGCCCGCGGCCAGGGTCACGTCAGTCAGCGACAGCACGGCGCCCGCTACCACGGGGCGGTCGCGTTCGGGTAGGGCCATTGCGGGAGGAACGATGTCCATCGCGTGGGTCCGCTGTGATCCGTTGCCAGAGCCCGATCCCGATGAGGAACCGGCGCTCGCGGCGCTTCGGTCCCGCGGATTGGAGGTGGAGGCCGTGGACTGGCATCGCCCGCCCGCGCCGCAGACCCACGCCGTCTGGGTGTTGCGCGCGTGTTGGGACTACATCGACCACGTCCCGGCCTTCCGCGACTTTCTGGCCCGCGTGGCGTCCCGCAGCGTGCTGCTCAACCCGCTTGGGCTCGTGTTGCCGAACCTCGACAAGGGGTACCTGCGCGACCTCCGAGAGCGGGGCGTCCCCACGGTCCCGACGGTTCGGGTGGATCCGCGCCGGCCGAAGCAACTGGAGGAGATCGCAGGCGATCGCGGTTGGACGGACGTCGTCATCAAACCCGCGATCGGTGCGGCCAGTCGCGACACACGGCGGTTCGATGCCGCGGCCTTCTCGGAGGGTGAGGCGGCACTGGCCGCGTTGCTCGAATCGGGTCGGGCGGCGTTGGTTCAGCCCTATATGAGCGACGTCGAAGTCGGCGGCGAGCGCGCACTCGTGTGGATCGAAGGCAAATTCACCCACTCGGTCCGCAAGACCCGCCGGATGATGGGCGACGCCGAGTCCGTTGGCGAAGCCCTGCCCATCGCCACCGACGAGCGTGTGCTCGGCGAGGTCGTGCTTCGGCCCTGGGCCTCACGCCTCGCCTACGCGCGGGTGGACGTCGTCCGAGATCGGTACGGGGTACCGATGGTGATGGAGGTTGAGCTCATTGAGCCCAGCCTCTTTCTGGCGCAGCATCCGCCTGCCCTCGACCGTTTCGTCGAGGGACTGGCGGATCGTCACGCTGCGGCGCGCAGGGCCAAGTAGCCCCGCCCAACCGCATGCCCGGCGACGGATCCCGAGGGATCCGTCCCGGAGGTCAACTCACCAGCTGTCGCCGCGACCACCGCCGCCGCCGCGACCACCGCCGCCGCCGCCGCCGCCGTAGCCGCCGCCGCC
>SXGU01171744.1_pt1 | contig 41114 bp, 30 predicted proteins | sample 3174531 | NCBI WGS metagenome assembly SXGU01 (sample SAMN11356863, study PRJNA531348) | freshwater metagenome | isolation source: freshwater sample F1-140 | place: China: Fuxian Lake, Yuxi | collected 2017-12-25 | reverse complement strand
TTGAGCGGTCGCGAAGCCGAGGGGCTTGGCGTACTCCTGATCGTCAACTTCTTCTCGCTCGCGGGCGGCGTCGCGGGCGCGGGTGCGGTGATGTGGTGGGTGTCTCAACTGTCACCGACGAAGGTCGTCGCCCGGCGGACGAAAGAAGCCGCGGAATTCAACCCGTTCGACGACGGGCAGGCGACCCCCACCAAGCACGACAGCCCACCTAACCCCACCGGTCACGACATCTAACCGCACTTCTTCGCAATTCGCTAAAACATCCCGCATGAACCCCGACGAACTCGACCGCTTTCTCACGCAATCACTTGCCGACCGCAAGCTCTCCGGCGGCGAGAAGTCCGCACTCACGGACTGGCTCGCCAAGAACGTCAAGACCGACCAGCACCGCGGCTTAGTTCGGCACGCGGCGTTTGAAGTTGCGCGCAAAGCCATTGCCGATCCCGCGTCCGCCGATCTCGTCGAGTGGCTCGAAGACGTGATGAAGGTTCTCGCGCCGCTAACTTCACAGAATCAGGGGGCTGACGCCCCCCGCTCGCCGGGACAAGACGAAGTGTTCTTCGCGCCGGGCGAACGGTGCCTTCAGCAGATCATCCATCGCTTCAATCAGTGCCGACGCACCGCGGACGTGTGCGTGTTCACCATCACCGACGACCGCATTTCGCGAGCCATTCTCGATGCCCACCGGCGCGGCGTGGTCGTGCGCGTCATCACCGACAACGAGAAGCAACATGACCTCGGCTCGGACATCCAGAAGCTGCGCGAAGCCGGCATCGCGGTGAAGGCCGACGACCAACACGGTCCCGCCGACACCGGGCTGAACGGGCACATGCACCACAAGTTCGCTATCTTCGACGGCTCGCGGTTGCTCAACGGCAGTTACAACTGGACACGCGGCGCGGCCGATGTCAACTTCGAGAACGTCGTCGATACCGCCGACGCGAGTCTGGTCGCCGCGTTCAGTGCCGAATTCACGCGGTTGTGGAATCAATTTTGACGGGGTACACTCTACCCTACCTCGCGAACCCCGCCAGACATGCAACTGCTTCCCGGAGCCGCAATGACCCGCCTGTGCGCACTTCTCCCCACCACACTCGCGATCGGCATCGCACTCGTCCCGTCGAGTTCGTTCACCCCGGCCGCGCAGCCGACGAAAGAGACCGGTGAGTACCTGAACAAGGGCAACCGCGCCGACAGCGCGAGGGCCACGCTTGCGTCGCACAAACTGCCCACCCTCGAAGGAAAGTGGTACTACGCGGGGCCGTTCGACAACACCGGTAAGGCCGGGTTCGACTTCGCGTACCCGCCGGAAAAGAAAGTCGATCTGAAAGCCACTCACGTCGGCAAGAACGATGCGAAGGTGATCTGGAAGGAGTACGAGAACTTCCCGCTCGGCAAGATCGTGGACCTGCAGAAGCTATTCCCGACCGTGCGCACCAACGCGGTCGTGTACCTGTACCACACGTTCGAGTCGCCGAAGGCGTTCAAGCTTCCCATCTCGTTCGGCAGCGACGACCACATCAGCGTGTTTGTGAACGGCAAGCGGGTGCTGCACGAACAGCGCGTGCGCGCCGCCGCCGCGGACCAGGACATAGCCTACGTCGACGTGAAGGCCGGCACAAACGAGCTGCTCGTCAAGATCTGCCAGGAAGCCGGCGACTGGGCGATGTACGTGAACCCCGAACTGCCAGACATCGTGCCGGAGACGATCCGCAAGCGCCTCGACCGCGACTTTCCGCCCAAGGGCGTCGTCGAAGCGGTGGGCACCGCCGCGAAAAACGAAGCCGGGTCGTACAAACTCACCACGATTCCGCTGCCGCAAGATTGTGTATTGGAGGTTGGTGGCCTCGCGTTCCGGCCCGACGGCAAGTTGCTCGCTTGCACGCGACGCGGCGACGTGTGGTTGATCCACAACCCGACAGCCGAGGATCCCGCCGATGTCAAGATGACGAAGTTCGCGACCGGCTTGCACGAGGCGCTCGGCCTGTACGTCGAATCGAACAATGTCGTGTACGTGGTTCAACGCCCGGAACTGACGAAGCTCACCGACAGCGACGGCGACGGCAAAGCGGACGAGTTCCAAACGGTGTGCGACAAGTGGGGCGTGAGTGGCGACTACCACGAGTTCGCGTTCGGCCCGGCACGCGACAAGCAAGGCAACTTCTTCATCACCCTCAACGTCGGCTTCGGCGGCGGGCACCAGGCGAAAGCCCCGTGGCGCGGCTGGTGTGTGAAGGTGTCGCCCGAAGGCAAGATGGAGCCGTTCGCGTACGGGCTTCGTTCGCCGAACGGCATCAACTTTGCGCCGGATGGCGAGTTGTTCTACTGCGATAACCAGGGCGAGTGGGTGGTGACGAACAAGATGCACCACCTGAAACAGGGGAAGTTCTACGGTCACCAGGCCGGGTTGCGGTGGGTGAAGGACTCGCCGTTCGCGGGGAAGGTGCCGGAGAAGGTCGCGAGCGGGATGCGGTACGACGGCGTGCTACCGTCACAGAAGAAATGGAACGACCTCGCGCGCACCTTGCCGTGGGTGCTCCCGGCCCCGGTGTACCCGGACCTGGAACCGCCGTGCATCTGGTTCCCCTACGGGCGCATGGGGAAGTCTATCACCGAGCCGGTGTGGGACACCACGAGCGGCAAGTTTGGGCCGTTCGCGGGTCAGTGCTTCGTTGGCGATCAGACGAACTCCGTCGTGATGCGGGTCGCGCTGGAGAAGGTGAACGGCGTGTACCAGGGCGCGTGTTTCCCGTTCCGCAGCGGGTTGCAGTGCGGAGTCAACCGGATCGCGTTCGCACCGGACGGCAGCCTGTTCGCGGGGCAAACGAACCGCGGCTGGGGTTCGCTCGGCGGCAAGCCCTACGGCCTCCAACGGCTCACGTACACCGGCACCGAGCCGTTCGACGTTCATCACATCAACCTGACGAAAGACGGCTTCACGCTGACGTTCACGAAGCCGATCAACCCGGACACGCTCGGTCGGCGACCGGTGTCGGTGAGTTCATACACCTACCAGTACCTGAGCAACTACGGCGGCCCGGAGGTGGACACCCGCGCCGAAACCGTCGGCGCGGCGACGCTCTCGAAGGACGGCAAGACGCTCACGGTGCCAGTGACCGGCTTGAAGAAGGGCCGCGTCTACGAGTTCCGCCTCGACGGCCCGAAGACCGCGACCGGTTCCCCGGTGTTGCACGCGGAGGCGTACTACACTCTGAATGAGTTGGTGAAGTGAGCGTTTGTCTTGACCTCCCCCCTTGAGGGGGAGGTCGCCGCGGTCAGCTTTGTGACCGCGTCGGGTGGGGGGTGGCGCACCCCTCGACCTTGGACGCTGCCCCCGCGTCGTTCGCCGGGCGACCTCCCCCTCAAGGGGGGAGGTCAAGTCAACAACTTGCCCCAACTCCGTTGCGCTGGCGCTCGCGCCACCTCTCATGAACTCGATCAACTCGTTCGACCTCGCGTTCACCGACCCGGCGCATCCGTTCCACGTTCATCACATGGAAACGGCGCTGGAAGAAGCCGCGGTTGCGGCGCAAGAAGATGAGGTGCCGGTCGGCGCGGTCATCATCCACCCGGAACTCGGTGTGATCGGTCAGGCGCACAACATGCGCGAGCAACTCAACGACCCCACCGCTCACGCGGAGATGATCGCGCTCACGCAGGCCGCGACCGCACTCAAGACGTGGCGCCTGGAGAAGTGCATCCTCTACGCCACACTCGAACCGTGCCCGATGTGCGCCGGCGGCATCGTTCAGGCCCGCGTGCCGATGGTCGTTTACGGTTGCACCGACCCGAAAGCCGGTGCGTGTCACACGCTCTTCCAGATCGCAAGCGACCCGCGCCTGAACCACCGTGCGCAGGTGATCGGCGGTGTGTTGACCGACCGGTGTTCCGCGATCCTCACCGAGTTCTTCCGCCGCAAGCGCGAATTGGGAAAGAAGTGATTCGCGGTCGAGGACGCTTTGCGACGCCGCAAGCGGCGAAAGACAATCGCGCGTGATTCCCTGCACAACCGGCGCCATCCGAACCCTCCCGCGTCGTTCGCGAGGATCGGCGCTCACACCCGCGGCCGATTGTTGTTAAACTACAGGTGAAGTTTTGCGCCCGCCCTTCCGCGCCGCACCGCACCGGAGTCGCAGAAATGTGGTATCGTCTCGCCGCGGTCGCCGGTCTCGTGTTCGTCGTCACCGACTTCGCGTCGGCTCAGCAGAACAACGTCTATTCAAAGGCGGTGCCGCCAGAGAAGGCCGCACTCGACCGGCTGAATCTGCGCACCGAGTGGACTGCGGTCGTGCCGGTCGAGGGCAACCGCGACACGCTCGCACAGGTCCAGACGATAGATGACCAGGTGTTCGTGCAGACGCGAGCCGGGTTGCTCGTCGCCATCGACGCGCTAACGGGCCGTGTGCAGTGGGCGGCTCGGCTGGGCAATGGCTCTTACGGGAACGCCTACCCGGTCGCGGCCAATGCGAATTTTGTGTTCTGCGCGCACGTCACGAAACTCTACGCCTTCTACCGCTACACCGGTGTGACCGAGTTCGTCGCCGAACTCGGCACCCCACCGACCACCGGACTGGCGTGCGACGACCAGTCCGTGTTCTGCGTCCTGGGGATGCGGCCGGGGAACGCCGGTGCGCACCGTGTCGCGGTGTTCGACATGCCCCGTGCGATCACCGTGAACGAACCGGTGAAGGGGCCAATCGATCCGCTCGCGCAGGGGGCAAAGAAGACCGCGACGAACCCGGTCGATGACCTGCTCAAGCGGTACTCGCCGGGCACGAGCACTGCGCCCAACGATGCGTTCGACCCGGTTGTCAGGCCGCGGGTTCTTGAAACGCCCGTTGGCGGATACACGGGGACGAAGACGCCATCGTTGAGCACGTTGCCGAGCGTTCAGCCGCCGTATTCGCTCGACAACCGGGCGCCAGCCGTTTCGCTCAGCACGCTTCCCTCGATGCGGCAGCCGTACAAACTCCGGCAGGAGTCGGGGAAGTACATCCAACAGACACCGTCGCTCGGCGTCATCCCGCCGTCGGTCGCCGCGTCGCTGCTCCTGAGCGACCTGCGGCCCAAGGCGGTGGAACCGAAACTCCGGTGGGAGTACGGCCTCACCAGCCGCATTCTGTACCCGGCGTTCCTCACCCCGACGCGGGCGTGGGCCGTCACCGACGACAACATCGTCCTCGCTCTCAACAAGCGGAGCGAGGCGGGCAAGGTGGGTATTGAGGTGAGCGAGCGGCTCACATCCCCGATTGCGGCCGCGCCCGCCGTGACCGGAACGACGCACTACCTGGCGCTCGGAAACGGGAACGTGATCGCAGTTGATGCGACCAGTGGGAACCTGTCCGGCGGCCTGTCCGTCAAGTGGCGATCCAACCCCGGTGGGATCAATAACCACACCCCATTCATCACGAAAACGCACATCTACGCAGCCGGCGACGACACCGGCGTGGTGTGTATGCACCGCCTCGACGGCCCGTTTAAAGAGGAGAAGGGGGCGCCGCCCAAAGCAGAAGACGTTCAAAAGAACCGGGTCCGCGAGTATTACGCCGGCGACATCATCTGGCGATCGGACAACAGCGCCGACCGCGTCATCGGGGCGAACGAAGAGTTCATCTACGTACGCGACCGCCAGGGCCGGTTCCTCGTGTACGACGCGAAGCGGGCCACCGACCCGGCACGCCAGAAGTCCGGGCCGCTCGGTTCGGCCAACTTCAGTGAGTTCAACCTGCACGTTGTGAACACTGCCAACGACCGTGTCTACCTCGCGGCCGACAACGGGTTGATCGTGTGTCTTCGCGACGCCGGCACGAAGTACGCCAAGCCGATGGTCGTGTGGCCCCCGGCTGAGGTGAACCGCCCGAAGGTACTCGGCGTGGAAACGTTCACTAAGGATGGGATGAACCCGGACCCGAAGAAGGATCCCGACCCAAAGAAGCAGTAGCAACGACGGAACGAGTCGGAAGCGTAAGCGACGGACAAGCAAATCCGTTGCTTACGCTTCCGGCTCGTTGCAGAAGATTCGGTGGTCCGCGCAAGAACCGGATAGCGGCTCCGCTGCACGTCGCGTTATCGTGCGTGCGGAGGTGTTGCGATGTCCGACGCCGATCCCGATACTGTTTCGCTCGTCGCCGATCTGTGCGACTACATCCAGACCAATCTCGAAACGCCGCTCACGCTCGCGCACCTGGGAAGGCAAGTGGGCCTCAGTCCGGCGCACCTCCAGCGCGTGTTCACGCGCATCGTCGGCCTCAGTCCGCGCCGATTCGCCGACGCATGTCGGCTCGACCAACTCAAATCGAAACTCAAAGGGGGTGACACCGTGACCACAGCGATGACGGCCGCCGGCTACGGATCGAGCAGCCGACTTTACGAGCGCGCCGCGGACCGGCTCGGCATGACACCGGGCCAGTACCAGAAGGGCGGGCCGGTCGCGATCCGCTTTACGACCGCGAAGTGCGCTCTCGGTCGCGTGCTGCTGGCCGCGACCGAGAAGGGCATCTGCTGGTTGAGCTTCGCCGACACCGACAAGGAAGCGGAAGCGGCGCTCCGCGCCGAGTTCCCGGCCGCGACCGTCTCACGCGGCAACGACGAACTCGCGCCGTGGCTCGCGGAACTTCAGCGGTACCTCGCAGGCGAACAACCGCACATCGAACTTCCGCTCGACGTGCGCGCGACCGCTTTTCAAAGGCGTGTGTGGGACGCGCTGCTCGCGATTCCGTACGGCGAGACGCGAAGTTACAAGCAGGTCGCGGAGGCGATCGGCGCGCCGACCGCCTCTCGCGCCGTGGCCCGCGCGTGCGCGACCAACCCGGTCGCGGTGATCGTGCCGTGTCACCGCGTCATCGGCACCGACGGCAAGCTCCACGGCTACGCTGGCGGTCTGCACCGGAAGAAGAAACTGCTCGAGGGAGAGAAGAAGTGATTCACCGCAGAGGACGCAGAAGGCGTGTGTAGCCGTGAACGGCTTCACACCTCCTCAATCAGTGATTGTGTTTTGACGACGGCGAACTCGTCGGGGAACGTGTGGAACGCGTTCACGCTCAGACATCGCGGGAGCGCTTCAACGATGACCACGCCGAGCGGGGACAGCCCGACGCGGTTATTCTCCTGGCAGTGGAACGCCAACCCCTTGCGCGTGCCGTCTGCGAGCAACTCCGCGTGGACGTGAACGAACTGCTCCGGTTCCAACACTTCAATCTGAGTCGCCACCTGATACCGCACGCCGGGGAACCCACAGCGACTGCGTTGGCCGCGGTCGAACCGGTGCGCGAGACGCAACCCCGCGTCTGGTAGCTCCGCGCCGGCGGCGGCGATGACTTCTTCCAGGTGCACGCCCGCGCCCGACCAACTCAGCGTGTGTCCGGTACGCGTCAACCGGACCGTGAGCCGTGAGCCGTGAGCCGTCGCGGTCTTCGCGGCGACCACTTCAAACAGTTCGGGGTGCAGCGGCCGATCGTATAGCCGAAACACGATCTCCGCGACCCTCGGTCGCACCAGCGGCACAGTCATTCGCGTTCCTCGGTTGAGTCGAGGAATTATAACCGCGCCCAGGAAAACAGGAACGGGAGCCGAAAGGCTCCCGTTCGCGCGTCGTTCTCGGAATGTCAGTTACTTGCCGTGGCAGCCGCCCTTTTTCTTGAAGAGACCGTCGCCGTCGCGTAGACCGAGGAACCCGCCGCCGTGGCAACCGGTGCAACCGGCCGGGGGCGCAACCACGACCGGGGCGGGTGCCACGGTGCCGGTGCAACCGGCGGGAGCGGTGCCGTGGCAACCGGCCTTGGCCTTGTGCTTGAGGAGGCCGTCGCCGTCGCGCAGGCCAAGGAATCCGCCACCGTGGCAGCTCGTGGAGCCAGTGCAGCCGGCGGGGGCGGTGGCGACGGTGCCGTGGCACCCGGCCTTGTCCTTGCCCCCGAAGCTCGCCATGTCTCCGCCCGAGGTAGCCGCGACCATCAGAACAACGCTGTACATCTCGAAGCCCTCCCGAAACCCGCCTCGCGTGCGAACGGCACTCGGTCGCGGCTCCGTGTCCGTGACTGAACGAGGGCCGGGTTTTCGCGTCTGGTTATCGCCTTGTGGGGAAGCCCTAACCGAGCGAGGCAGGCGAATTCGTGTAGTGAGGATGGTAGGATGAGGCGAAATGGGAGTCAACGGTAAACTGGGATGTTTGGTGTGTTCGTTGGGTCCAGTGACAACGGTTGTATGGCCCGTCGCGGGCTCTCAACCGAGGGGGCAAAATGCCGGTGGCGCGACCCCGCGCGCCGTGGCACCAACGCCAACCCCCGTTTCGGGGTTATGACCTCTGGGAACACCCGCCGATTAAGGATCCGTACCTTCTCGCGTCGCACCGTTGGTTGAACGAGGGCCGTCATGGACCGGGACGCAGCACCCAAGGAGTCGTCAGTTGAAGTCGTGCCGCCGTTCGGGTGGCTCTTGGTGCGCAAGGTCGGGTTCGTAGGTCTGGGGCTGGTCGCGGGCGCGGCGGTTCTGGGGTTAGTGGCGACCGCGATCGGGTCGCCGCCGTGGGTGATTCACACCGCCCGCTTGTTCCTTGTGTTCGCCGGGGCTATTACCGTTGGTGCCGCCGTGTCGATGCGGCCGGACCTATGGCAAACCTGGGCGATTGGGGCCGGTGCCGGACTGCTCGCGATGGCCGGCACCCCGGCCCACTGGGACTCGTTCCGGCTGCTGTTCGGGGCGATCGCCGCCGTGGCGGGCGCGTGGACGCTGGCCCTGCTCGCACCGTCGCGATACCGACTGCCGGTCCTCAGCGTGGGTCTGGTGTTCCACTTCAGCGGCATTTTCTTCGCCACGACCACCCCGCCCCCGACGCCGTGGGTGAGCGAGCAGGCGTTCGGCCGCGTGTACACCCCGTACCTGCAGTTCGTCTACATGCGGAACGCCTACCACTTCTACTCGCCTGAACCGGGGCCAGCGAGCGTGATCATCTGTCTGTTGAAGACGGAAACCGGCACCGACGCCCAGGGACGGAAGCAGTACAAGACGCAGTGGTACGTGCTCCCGAAGCGGCCGGCTGACGTGAAAGATCCGCTGGGCCTCACGTACTACCGCCGCCTGTCGATCACGGAGCAACTGGCACGGGTGACGCCGGGGCTACTGCAATCGTCCAATGCCGCCGAGAAGAACGAACTCCTCACACGCCGGCGGGCGGTTTCGCGGTTCATCCCACTGGCGCCCGGCGAGGAGCAGTTCACCCAGTACCGGCTCCCGGAACCGTCGGTTTCGAGGTTTGTCCTCCCGTCGTACGCGTCGCACATCATCCTGGAGAACACAGACACGGCGACCGCGGGCAAGACGACGGTGAAGATCTACCGGGTCGAACACCGGACGATGAGTGTGGAAGAGTTCGCCAACACGCGAGACCAGACCGACACGATCACCAGCCCGTACCACCCCTCCACGTATCGCCCGTTCTTCCTGGGCGAGTTCGGCTTCGTCGCGGATCCCGACAAGCCGGGCGCGGTGCGCATCGAGCTACTGAACCCGCAGGAACCGATGCTGTACTGGCTCATACCCATCGTCCCGCGTCTGGAGCCTGTCCCCTTGGGCAACAATCACAGACGCGAGTTCATCGACTACATGTCGATCCACGCCCTCGACACACTCAATCTGAACGATAAGGACGTGGACGACCCGCAGTACCGCGACCGCGTGTTCGACTGGAACCAACTGCGGTGATTCGAAGAGACCTACCCCCAACCCCTCCCGGAAGGGAAGGGGAGCAAGACCTGTCGGAGTTGCCTTTCTCCCCTTCCCTTCCGGGAGGGGGTTGGGGGGTAGGTTCTTCCGGGAGTGAGATTCGCTATGGCCTCTGAGTTGCTGCCTGTCACCGCGCCCGAACCTGTGCACCGGTCCCCGTGGCAGCGGTGGGTGGGATTCTGGTTCCCGGCCGCGGACCCGAGTACGCTCGGCTTCATCCGCATCACCACCGGACTGCTGGTGCTGTACATCCACCTCGCGTACAGCGTGGACTTGCAGCAGTTCTTCGGCAAGCACGCGTGGTACTCGAACTCGTACATCGAGCGGGAACGGGCCGAGAACCCGTTGCAGGTGTCGCCGTTTCTTGATTGGAAGGTGGACTCGGTGGTACCCGCGAAGGTGCCGGACTACCCGCACCGGCGGAAGGCGTTCGTCGATTTCGTCCGCGCGCTGCCCGCGGACCAGGCGAAGCGCAAGCAGTCGCTGGAGTTCCTTCGGCGTATCAGTCGGCCGAACAACAACCCGGAGTATCCCGTCCTGGCACTGAACTGGTTCCAGGATATGCGCACGTTCCCGGAACGCCGCGACCGTTATCTGCTGGCCCTGACCAGCGGGAAGGTTCCGGCTCAGGAGGTGGGCCAGCCTTTCACCCCGGCGCCGCCCAGTTTCCTGTTCGGGCTTTCCCCGAATGAACGCGAGCAGATCGCCGCCGAGATCCGTGCGTTCTGGGATGTCCTCCCGGACAACCGAGCCGACAACAGCGCGCGGGCCTACGTTCTCAACCACTTCACCGAGGTCACGCCCGAGGTGCGCACCGCTCTCGTCGATTTCCTCTACGCGCTCCCGGCGGACCCGGCGGATCGCGCGAAGAAGATCGACTATCTCGATTACTGGAACAACGAACCCGAGAAGGCGGTTCGCACCGGGCACAACATTTTCTCCGTCTGGTTCCACGTCACCGACCCGACGCAGATGGCGCTGATCCACACCGGCATCCTGTTCGCGATGGTGCTGTTCACCGTCGGGCTGTTCACTCGCGTCACGTCGGTGATCGTGTGGCTTGCGGTCGTCGGGTACATCCACCGGACCCAGCAGATTCTGTTCGGGATGGACACGATGATGAACGTCCTGCTGTTCTACCTGATGATCGGGAATAGCGGGGCGGCGTTTTCCTTGGACCGACTGATCGCGCGGTATCGCGCGGTCCGCGCGAGTTTGCGCCGCACGGGTACGATCGACCCCGCCACGCGGGCGTTTTTGGCCGCTCCGCCGCCCTCGCAGAGCGCCGGGTTCGCGATCAGGCTGATCCAGGTTCACTTCTGTTTCATCTACGTGGCCTCGGGACTCTCGAAACTCAAGGGCAATGCGTGGTGGAACGGGCAGGCCGTCTGGGACGTGATGGTGAACCCGGAGTTTACCCTGATGCAGTACGAGTGGTACGAGAAGGGGCTGCGCGCGCTGGTCCGCATCAAGCCGGTTTATTACGCGATGACCGCATTCGGCTCGTGGTTCACGCTGTTCATCGAGATCGCCGGTCCGTTCCTCTTGTGGACCCGACTGCGCTGGCTCATCATCTTGCTGGCGACTGCGATGCACGCGGCCATCGGCGTGTTGATGGGACTGAATCTGTTTGAACTGCTGATGATCGTGATGCTCCTCGCGTTCTTCCCGGAGCAGGTGATTCGCGACCGGCTTCGCGGTGGGGCGAACCTGTTGAAGGTGCGGTTCGCATTCAACCCGGCGTCGGGGCGTGCCGCGGCGCTGGCGCTGGCCGCCGACACCGACGCTCAGGTTACGCTCGTGCCCGACCCGACGCCGGGTTCGCCGGTTCTGACCGACGCGACCGGTGCCCGTCACACCGGGCCAGCCGGGGTGACGGCGCTCTTCCGCACTGTGCGATTGCTTGCGCCGTTTACGTTCGTGGTGAGGATACCGGGCGTGCGGAATCGGCTTGCGAAGTGGTTGTTCCCATCGCCCCCGAACGCAGTGCCGCCGGCCCCGACGACGTCTGCCGCTAGTTGAGATCGCACCGCCGCGAAGTGATGGGCGAGTCCCGCGCGTCGGATATACTGTGCGAATCCGCGAGTGACTGCCCTTTGGTGGGCTGTCGCGGACTACCTCAACCTTTAGAAGGAGTCGCCAATGCCCGATGAAGTGAAGCCCGCCGCACAGCCGCAACAGCAGGTTCAGATCCCGGTGGACGTGACGAACCGGGAGACGGTGTACGCGAACTTCGTCCAGGCACACCTGAACGCGGATGAAGTGTACCTGGAGTTGGGTACGTTCTCGCAAGTGGTGACACCGGCTGGCCCGGACCCGATCGTGTTGACGCACCGGGTGATCATGAACTTTGTGACCGCCAAGCGTCTGGCCGACCTGCTGCGCCGGGCGGTGATGCAGCACGAGCAGATGTTCGGCGTGGTGGAACTGGACCCGAACCGTCGGCTCCGCGTGCCGCAGCAACCCCCGCGCCCGCCCGGCATGTGAGCACCGTTGCGGCTCGGTGGATTTGGTATTAGCCCTGCGGGCAACGCTGGGAGGGATTTCCTTTAACTTGTCGAGAGTTGGTATTTTCGTCTGTGTCGCGCCGTAGCCACAACAACCTTCGGTTTGCCCGCCGAAGGTGTTCCCAGGGTTGCGCTCGCAAAGTCTCGCTTCGCACAGGGCTAGTATCTGTCACCCCTTCGGAGCTAATACCAACACATCCTCGGTCCTCTACTTCTGTTTCCGAGCCATCGCTTTCTGCACAGCGCTTCCCAGATCGGCAGGTGTGGGAGCGACCTCGATGCCGGCTTTCTCCAGTGCCGCGATCTTGTCGGACGCGCTACCGCTTCCGCCGCTGATGATTGCGCCCGCGTGCCCCATCCGCCGGCCGGGGGGGGCAGTCTGCCCCGCGATGAACGCCGCCACCGGTTTCTTTACGTTCTTTGCCACGAACGCCGCTGCTTCCTCTTCCGCCGTGCCGCCGATCTCGCCGATCATCAGAATCGCGGACGTTTGTGGGTCTGCCTCGAACATCTGCAACAGGTCGATTTGCGACGTGCCGATCACCGGGTCGCCGCCGATGCCGACGCATGTCGTCTGCGGAAGCCCGAGCGCGGTGAGTTGGAACACCGCTTCGTAGGTGAGCGTTCCCGAACGGCTGATGACGCCGATACCCTTCTCGCCCGCTGCGCACGGCTTGTGAATGTGCCCCGGCATGCTGCCGATCTTGCACTGACCGGGCGTAATGACGCCGGGGCAGTTCGGCCCGACGAGCCGCACGCCCGGCTTCGTCTTCAGGTAACGTTTGGCCTTCGCCATGTCGAGAACGGGAATGCCTTCGGTGATGGCGACGATGAGCGTGATGCCCGCGTCCGCGGCTTCCATGATGGCGTCGGCCGCGCCCCCAGGTGGAACGAAGATCATGCTCGAGGTGGCACCGGTCGCCTTCACCGCTTCGGCCACTGTGTTGAAGACCGGCAGCGCCTTGCCGGACTTCTCGCCGGTCCAGGTGGTGCCACCCTTCTTGGGCGTGACCCCGCCGACGAACTGCGAGCCGTACAGCAGGGACTGGTCGGTGTGGAAGCCGCCAGCCGATCCGGTGATGCCCTGGCAGATGACGCGGGTGGACTTATCGACAAGGATGCTCATGGTTGAAGATTCCAGTTCAGTAAACAACAAGATGTAACAGAATGCGTAGCCGCGACGCGCAGCGGAGCGACAACGCCCACGGCTCACCCTTTCGGCTCGGTCACCTCGGTCACGAGCCACTCGCCCGGCGTCGCGCCCTTCACGAGTTTCACGACGAACGTTTTCGTCCCGGTGGGCTTCGTGAGCGCCACGCTGAACGTCAGGTCGCCGCCCTTCGAGACCGTGAACGCGGAGGTGCCGCCACCGTGCCTGACGGCCGCGAACCGCAGGTTGCCGGGGCTGTAGTCGTACCCCTGGGCCGTGTCCTGACCGCCCGGCGCGGCCCACTCCTTCCGCAGTTTGTCGGTCAGGAGGCGTGCCAGGGCCGGCGAGCGGGCGTCGTCGGTCATGTTGGTCATCGCGTCCTTGTCACACACGGCCTCGACAAACGCGACGACGGCGAACTCCTGGAACGCCTCGTCCGCGGTGGTGGCCGCTATCCCGCCCTTGTTCTCCAGCGACGAGACGACGAGCGCGTCCACCTTCCACGCGTTGCCTTCCTTGAGCAACCGCAGCGAGTAACTGCCGCCGGCTGGCGGCAACTGGCGGCCGTTCACCGTCCCGCGATAGTACACCGCGTCCCCGGCCTGCTTGCGGTACAGTAGCCCGAACGTATACCCGTCGCCGACTCGCTTCAGCCAGCGGGTCGCGTTGGAGCGGCTGTAGCCGTTCTTTATGTCGTCCGGCAGCGGCTCAATGGGCTTTCCGACGGCCTTGACGAAGTTCGTCGAGAGCGAGTCCGCCGTCGCGGTTCCTTGGCCGAGGTCGCGGAAGAACGCGGTCGCGGTGTCGTCGGCGACCTTTTCGACATCGCCGAGCGTACTCTTCGGTTCGACGGGCGTCGGTTCCTTCTTCGGGTCGATTTTCGGATCGACCTTCGCCTCCACTTTCGGCTCGTCCTTCTTCTCGGGCTGGGTCGCGGGCGGCTTGCCACAACCGGGCAACGCGGCGAATCCCAGCGCCGTCGCAAGTAGCGCGGCGCTCAGGGTGCGGAACGTAGTCATCTCGATTCCTTTCTGCGACGAAGACAGTAACCAGGGTAGCCGCGACCCGAAGGGGAACGATCGGCCGACTTACTTGCTTAGTTCGACCACAAGTTTCGCGGCGCCGGTCAGGTCTGCGGCGGTCTTGAGGGTCGGGAGTTCGCTGGCCGCGGCTGCGAGGATGGCACGGGCCTTATCCACCTCATTGCCTTCCAGACGCACGACCACGGGCACCTTGAAGCCGACCTCTTTGCCAGCCTTCACGAGCGCGTCGGCGATGGTCGCGCAACTCGCGATCCCGCCGAACACGTTTACCAGAATACCCTTTACCTTTGGGTCGGAGAGGATGATGCGGAACGCCTCGACCGCGCCGGCCGCGGTCACGCTGCCGCCCACGTCGAGGAAGTTCGCCGGGCCGACGCCCGCGGCTTTCCCGTGATAGTTGATAATATCCATCGTGGCCATCGCCAGCCCGGCCCCGTTCACGAGACACGCGACGGTGCCGTCCAGTTGAATGAAGTTCAGATTCGCCTTACCCGCCCGGATTTCGGCCGGGTTCTCTTCGCTCTCGTCGCGGAGAGCGGCGATGTCTTTGTGGCGGAACAGCGCGTTGTCGTCGAAGTCGAACTTGGCGTCGAGGACCACCACGTCGCCGGACTTAGTGACCGCGAGCGGGTTCACTTCGGCAAGGGTCGCGTCCTTTTCGAGGTACACTTTCGAGAGCGCGAGCATGATCTTCTCGGCCTTCGCGACCTGATCGCCGGTGAAGCCGAGTTCGTACGCGAGGCGGCGGGCCTGGAACGGCAACAGCCCGGTTTCCGGCGCGAACGGCACCTTGATGATGAGTTCGGGCGTGTCGTGCGCGACCTTCTCGATGTCCATGCCGCCCGCGGCGCTGGCCATGAGGACGGGCAGCCCGACGCCGCGGTCGAACACCACCGCGACGTAGTACTCTTTCGCGGGTTCGGCGTCGGCCTGAACGATGAGCGTGCGGATCGGCTGCCCGTCCGGCCCGGTCTGGAGGGTTTTCAGCGGGTGCTTCAGCATCGTCTCCGCGACGCTGCGGGCCTTCTCCTTGCTGGAGCAGAACTTGACGCCGCCGAGTTTGTCGGCGTACCCGACGAGTTGGCCCGCGCCGCGCCCGCCGGCGTGGATCTGGGCTTTTACCATGACCCCGCCGCCGTTGCTCAGTTGATCGAACGCGGATGCGGCCTCGTCGGATGTCTTACAGACGATGTGCTTCGGCACGTTCGCGCCCGCGGCGGCGAGCAACTCTTTGGCCTGATATTCGTGAACCTTCATCGGTGACTCCTGGCAGTGGTTGTGCCGTTATAGTGCGCAGTCGTCAAAGGTTTAGCGTCGGCCCCTGAGGGCCGAACTTGTTTCGCTTTGCCCTGCTGTGTGGCCCCGCGACCCAAACGCGAAACTCGGGCAGCGCTGGCGCATGGGTGGAGGCACGTTGCAAAGTGTGGGCTTGGGAGTAATTTCAACCTCATGCTCACACTCCCGCAACTGCTCGCCCGGCTCGTACAACTCCCTTCAGTAAACCCCATGGGGCGCACTGACCTCGATCCTTCCATCCTCTACGAGTCGCGCGTCACAGCGTTCCTCGAAGAGCAACTGCGCGACCTCGGCTGCGAGTTCCACCGCCAACGAGTAGTCGAGGGGCGTGATAACCTCGTCGCCACGTACACACCACCGCACCCGGCGCCGTTCAGCGTGCTGTTCGAGGCGCACCAGGACACCGTGCCCGTGGACGGCATGATCGTGGAACCGTTCGGCGGAAAGATAGAGGGCGGGAAGCTCTACGGGCGTGGCTCCTGCGATGTGAAGGGCGGTGGCGGGGTCATGTTCGCCGCGTTCGCGCGGCTCGTTCGTGAAAAGCCCACCGGCTCCGCGAAGGTCACGCTCGCGTTCACCGTGGACGAGGAAAACGGCGGTCTCGGCGTGTCGCACCTCATGAAATCTGGCACACGAGCCGACTACGCGATCGTCGCGGAGCCGACGCTGCTGAACATCGTGAATGCGCACAAGGGTGTCGCACGCTGGCACCTCGGAACATCGGGAAGGGCATGCCACAGTTCCAGGCCCGACCAGGGCGTGAACGCGGTGTACCGGATGGCGAAACTGCTTCGCGGAATCGAGGAATACGCGCAGAAGTTGCAGTACCTGCCGCCGGACCCGGTGCTCGGAATGCGCACCATCTCGGTGGGGCGGATCGGCGGCGGTGTGTCGCCGAACACCGTACCGGACTTCTGCCGAGCCGACGTGGATCGCCGGCTGGTGCCCGGCGAGACCTACGACTCCGCGACCGCGGATCTCGACGCGTTCCTCCGCGCGCTACCGGGCGTGGACTTCCCGTTTACGCTTGCACAGGCTTCGCCCGGTTGCACGCCGCTGGATCCGGCGCAATCGGTGGAGTTGGTGAAACGGTTCGGAGCGACCATCGATTCGGTTGTCGGCAAGCACACGGTTCATTCGGTGCCGTTCGGGACCGATGCTTCGCGCGTGGCCGTTGTCGGCGTGCCGTCGGTCGTGTTCGGGCCGGGCGACATCGCGCAGGCGCACACGAAGGATGAGTGGATCGATCTCGCGCAGTTGGAACCGGCCGCTGAGATTCTGTTCCGGTTTGCGTGCGGAAAATGATGCCAGGACTCGCGCGCTGGCGCCGCGCGAGCTACACTAACTGACGACCCACAACTATTCACACCGGGGAGACTGTTATGAGCATCGTGCGGATGGGGATGGCGGAAGATGGCAAGTTTGGCGACGGGTACGACGCGATCTTCGGCTCGAAGACCGCGACCGAGAAAGCTCCAGAGACCAAGAAGCCGGCGAAGGCGGCCAAGAAGCCGGCCGTCAAGAAGAACAGTGCCAAGAAGAAGTGACCGCTGTTGTGGTGCGGAGTTCACTTCTTGTCCAACTTTGGGACGTCGCCCTTCGCCGGCCCCCACTCGGTCGGCTTGTACGCAACCTCCAGGTGTGGCGTCTCGATCCGCTTGCCTTTCTCGTGTTTGCTCGTCATCACCGCGTCGAGGATACCGGTGGTGAGGAGCGTGCGCTCCACTGGGTACGGCGTGTGCCCGGTGTTGATCAGCGACTCGATGGCTCGGGTCAGTTCCGCGAAGTGCGCGTACGGGTCCGGCTCCTGCAAATAGTACTGGCACGCGTCTGGCTTCTCCTGTCCCTTGCGTTGACAACCGAAGAAGAACCCGCCGCCGCTGCCTTCGCCGTCGTGCATCCAACCGTTCAGGATGACAACGAACGCGCGGAGCCCGTCGCGGTACTCGACCTCGAACGTACCCGCCCCCGCGTTCTTTGCGGTCAACTCGCGGATGTCGCCCTTCGCGTGCGCCGGGACCAGTTTTAGTGCGGCTTCCAGCACCGACTTCGTCCACTCGTGTTTGTCGACCGGTTCCCACATTGTTTTCGCTGGGTGGCACGTCACCGCTTTCACGCCCGTTTCGCCGCCTTTGCGCCGCTCGAACATGCACTGCAACCCTTCGAGCGCGTGGAACCCGTAGGCTTCGAACGGTCCGTACCCGAGTTGGATCGCACCCGTGATCTCGCAATCCTTCGGGAGAACCAGGTTTGGCTTGCGCCACGTGACCGGCACCGACGACCCCGCGAGGAACGGCACGAACAGCTTCCGCGACCGGTCGTACATCCACTTCGCGTCGTCCCATGTCGCCGCGAGGTGCTTGTCGTTGAACACCGGCACGGACTTCTTCGTGTCCTCGAACACCTTGCAGATTTCCTCGAAGAACCGGCGTCGCGGGTAGAGTTGCTGACCCTTGTCGTTGGTCGGGTACTTGCCGTGTTCGCCGATGGAGATCACGCCGTCCACCGCGAGTGTCTTCCCGCCGAGCGTGAGTGCTTCGGCGATCGTGTCGCAAATCTTGAAGCCGTGCTTCTTGGCGAGGTCGCGGCTCATGTCGGTCTTCGGCACCTGATCGGTGAAGACCGAAACCAGTTCCAGGTTTGGGCGCGCGCCGCCGGGATAACCGGTGAGGATGTTTCGGAGAATCACGTCGGCGTGTGAAGTCTTGCGGTATTCGGTGACGACCGCGGCGACTTTCTTGGGTGTCATGGGAAGACCTGAGGAGAAGAAAGAGTGAGCCACGGAGGAACACAGAGAACACGGATCAGATCAAGTATGAATTGTGTTGTTCTGATTGTGTCGTTATCGGCGTCGTCTGTGGCTGCTTTGTGTGTGTTCAATTCACTGTCATGGAGCGGCCGTTGTCCTTCGCGCTCAGGTTCAGCAGGAACGGCGCGGCTTTCTTCGCCCAGGCGTCGGGCTTGGGGTAACTGCTCGCGCCGTCGGCGAACGCCTGCCGCAGCATGTCCGTGTCGATAATACCGGGGTTCAGCGGAACCGCGGCCATGCCGTTCGGCAGTTCCTGCGCGAGCGCGAGCGTCAAGCCTTCGATCGCGTACTTCGTCGCGCAGTACGGGGCGACCTCCGGTGCCGTGCTGCGTCCCCACCCACTCGACAGGTTCACGATCACGCCGGTCTTGCGTTTTACCATCGCGGGGACGAACGCGCGGATCACATTGAACACGCCCTTGATGTTCGCGTCGAGGAGAGACGCGAACTCGTCTGGCGGCACCTCCCACAGCGGCGCCGGGGTGTTCATGAGTGCCGCGTTGTTGATCAGCAAATCCGGCGGACCGTATTTCGAGAGAACACCGTGGGCCCACGCCGCTACCGCGTCGCCGTTGGTCACGTCCACGGGGGTGAAGTGGTGCGGTCTGGGGAAGTCTTCACGGAGCGCGCGCACGTGACTGTCACTGCGCCCACAACCGATGATCGTGTGCCCGCCGACTGAGAATGTCGACACCAGCGCGCGGCCCAGGCCTCGCGTCGCGCCTGTGATGACGATGATTTTGCTCATAAATGCCCCTATGGCTTCCCGAACACTTGCACCCAGTACGGTTCGCCTTTCGCGTTCTTCGCCACCGCGACGCCGATCTCGGTGTACTCCTTCTTCAGGATGTTGTCGCGGTGCCCTTCCGACCCCATCCACCCCGCGACGACCTCTTTCGCGTCCTTCTGGTTCCACGCGATGTTTTCGCCGACGAACCCGGACTTGTAGCCCGCGGCTTTCGTGCGGTCGGCGTGGGTTTTCTCATCCAACACGTGGTCGAGTTTGTCCTGCTTGGCCATGTTCTCGGCGTGCTTGCGGGCCGCCTCCATCAGTCGTGGGTTCGCCGCGAGCGGCTTCAAGTCGGCGGTCTTCCGTTCCGCGTTGGTCAGGTCAAGAACGGCTTGCTCGTCCGCGGTGAGTTTCAATCCGTCCTTCTTGTCGTCTTTCTTCTTGTCGTCGGCGCTGGCGAAGGGAACCAGCGCGCACGCCATCAACAGCGAGATCGCGAATCGGCTCATGATTTGCTCCGAGCGGGTTTAAGGGACGGAGGACCGCCATTGTGCCCGGTCGTTAGGTGGGACACAAGCGGCCGTTCCTTTCTGCACGAGGTCACTCTTGCGAATTGACATGAGGTGTCGCAATAAGCTATAGTTAAAGTGCCAAATCGTGATCGCGTCTTTGCGTGCGGGTCGGATGCCCGCTTTCGTGTGAGCAAGATGCCGGGCTTCTCCTTTTCTGGGAAGCCATTCACGAACCGCCCCTCCCTTCTTCCGGGGCGGTAAACTGGAGTTCTTGCGGGCCGTGCCCGCGCCCGTGGTACGAACCGAAATGGGAACGCCGACCGATCCGACCGGCCGACCGTCCTCGGCGAAAAGCGCCGCGTCGGTCCCGTCGTCGGGTGCGCCGGAACCGAAACCCGAGAAGGGCGGGTCCACGGACTCGCACCGACCGAACAATTCCCTTTCCGATCTGGTTCAGAGTAACGCCACACCACGCACCCGCTCAAACGAGTCCGACATCGCGCAGTTCCTCGCGCACCCGCAGGGCGGTGCCGCAAACACCGACGACGCGCCCACGGTCATCACGCAGAACTCGAAGAAAACCGCGGGCACGCCGCAACCGGTGTCGCTGGCGGTCGCCAGCGACCCGCCGTCGATCGCGGGGCGGCGGTTGGGGCATTACGAACTCATCGAGGCCATCGGCGCTGGCGGCATGGCAGCCGTGCTGAAGGCCCGCGACCTCGAACTCGGTCGCATCGTCGCGCTCAAGATTCTCCCCCCCGAAGCGGCCCGCGACCCCGAGAGCGTGACCCGTTTCAAGCAGGAAGGCCGCGCCGCCGCGAAGCTCGACCATGAGAACGTCGCCCGCGTGTACTACTGCGGTGAGGACCAGGGGCTGCACTTCATCGCCTTCGAGTTTGTCGAGGGCGACAACCTGCGTGTGCTGATCGACCGTCGCGGGCTGCTCCCGGCCGCTGAATGCGTGCGTTACATGATGCAGGTGGCCGCCGGGCTGAACCACGCCGCCGAACGCGGCGTGGTTCACCGCGACATCAAACCCTCGAATATCCTCATCACACCGGACGGGCGCGCGAAGATCGTTGACATGGGCCTCGCGCGATACCTCGGGTCGGAACTGGTTAACGGCGCTGTCACGCAGTCCGGGGTGACGCTTGGTACGTTCGACTACATCTCGCCGGAGCAGGCGCTCGACCCGCGTCGCGCCGACGTGCGATCAGACATCTACTCCCTTGGTTGCACCTTCTACCACGCGCTGACTGGTCGGCCACCGGTTCCCGAAGGGACCGCGGCCCGGAAGCTTCGCGCGCACCAGGAGGACGACTTCCTCGACCCGCGCGAACTGAATCATGCGATTCCCGACGAACTGGCCGCAATCCTCGCTCGCATGATGATGAAGAATCCGAACGATCGCTACCAGACGCCGACCGAACTGATCGCGCAACTGAAGGGACTTGCAGATTGCCTGAACCTCGCCGACGCGATCACGCGCGACATCGCGGCGAACGCGGTTCCTGCCGACCCGCGGTTGTTGCCCGAATTGCCCCGGCCTCGGCCGTGGTGGGTCGTGGCCGCGGTCGCGGTGACGCTGGCCGTGGTCGCGTTCGTGGTGTCTACCAGCGACCCCGGTCCCGCGACCGGTCTGCCCGGCACCGGTGACCCACTGAAAGAAAAAGGCACCGAGCCGATCGTGAAGGGGAACCTTCCCAACAACCCGGTTGTACCGGCTGCCGGGGCCGTGAACACGGTCGATGAGTTGGTGAAGAAACTCGAAGACCCGACAACGACGAAAGTGGTACTCGCGGCCACCACGTTCGACTTGACGCAACTGCCGCAAGGTGTCTCATTCCAGGGGACGAAACTGGAACTTGTCGGGGCGCCCACCGGCGGTACGAAGGTGATCGTCACGGCTGGCACTCAGCGCGGCGCTCCCGGCTCGTTGACCGTGAAGGTGGAAACGACCGTCGCGGTCCGCGGCGTGTGGTTCGACGTTCACGAGGTTGCGGACGAAGCACTCCCGGTTGGCAATCAGAAGGTCTGGGTTGGGCTGCGGATCGACGACGCCACGAACGTTGACCTGATCGAGTGCGTCTTCCGGCCGAGCGAGGGGCTAATCCGCACAAACCACGAGTCACGCGTGGTGTCCGTGTCGCGCGCTGAGGGCGCGAGTCTGGGGCCTGTCGTTACCGCGACGCGGTGCCTGTTCGCGCCGGGCGCGGTGGCGGTGGCGCTGCCGGCTGGCACGATCGCAACCGTCACCGACTGCGGGTTCGCACCGCATACCGCAGCCGCGGTGCAGTTCGACTCGCCCGCCGGTGAATCACTGCCGCGCTCGGAGGTCCGGTTCGACCGCTCGTCGTTCATGCTCGATCCCGGTGGGGCAGCGGTGGAAACCGGCGCGCCGGCCAACCTGATTGTCAAGGCTTCGGACTGCCTGTTCGCGCCGGTCCACGGCCGGTCCGTGTTTCGGGCGCCGTTCTCCGGGTCGAGCGTGGTCGGTCCCGGCGTTGTCATTCGCGTTCGCGGCGAGAGCTTTCACGATGTCCAGTTCTCCGCAGCGGGCGGCCGCACGAACGCCTTCTACAGCATCAACGCGGTCGGCACCCCGGCGGGGTCGCTCACGTTCGAAGAGTGCAAGACGGTCCCCCGCCTGTCGGTCGAGGTTCAGGGGCGTGTCGAACTCAAGCAGCGCCCGTGGTCGGACACCGAACCGGTCGCGATGGTCGCCTCGATCACCCCGTGGAAAGCGTTCCGGCTTCACTTCAAAGACGACCCGGCGCTGTTCACGAGCAACAAGGGCGAGACTCCCGAACCGCTCGGCGTGGCGTTCCACAAGAAGGGCGATACGTTCTGGTCGCACCGGGCGTACCCGGACCTGGGGCTGTGGCCACCCGGTCGCGCTGTGCCCGCAGCTGATGTGAAAGAGAAGGTGTGGTATCCCGACGCGGCTGGCGAACTTACACCGGGCACATCCGCCGACCTCCGCGCGCTGCTGAAGGTCGCGCGCCCGGACGACACCATCCTGATCCGGCACACGGGCGTGTTAAAGGTGAACGGCGAGGAACTGAAGGCCGCGACCAAGCCAAACGACGGCGAGTTGCGGGTCACGTTCAAGCCGTATCCCGGTTGTGTCTTCGTGCTGGTGAGCGAGGGGGACGAGGAGAACGACCAGAGCCTGTTCAAGTTGAAATCCGGCGAGGTGACGTTCGACGGCATCCATTTCCGGCTCCAACCGACCCGCGCGAAGAATGAGGTGGTCTCCGCAGTCGCGATCAGCGGCGGCAAGAGTTGCACGTTCAAGAATTGCGTGTTCACACTCGCCGAGAAGGACGACACGCAGGCCGCCGCGGTGTCCTTGCCTGACGTTACCAAGTTGATGACGATGGGCACCGGGCCGCGGCCCACGCCAAAGGTGGCGTTCGACCGCTGCGTGATCCGCGGACGCGGACGCGGTGTGTGGGTCGAAGTCACCCGACCGCTGAACCTGGAAATGACTGACACGCTCACCGCGATCGACGGCCCGGTGCTGTTGAACGAAGCGGGCGGCGAGCCGACGGCCGGCATGAGTCACGCGAAGTTTCTCCGCGTGACTGCGTTTGCGGGCGGGCCGATTGTCGAGATGCGTGGCGGCAAGGTCACCGACGCGATGCGCGCGTCCGGCCTGGTGAAACTGGAAGTAGACGCGGACGAGTGCCTGTTCGTCGCGGTGCTGGGTGCCGGTCAGCGACTGTTGGAACTCGAAGGTGTCGAACCGACTGACTGGAAATCCGTGTTGAACTGGAAGGTGATGAAGGCGAACCGGTACGCGAACTTCGACGCGGTGGTCGCGGTCGCGCAGATCCGACCGGGTGGCGACGGGTTCGCAAAAGAATGGACCTGGGACGACTGGGTCAACAACGTGGGCGAACCGGCCTCCGCGATTGGCAAGCGACTCGGCAAGGTGACGTTCGTAGCGCCCCCGGCCAGTTTGAAGGAACTCGTCGCCGTGAAGCCCGCGGACGTGACGGTGAAGTCGGTCGATTTCCCCGATCTGATGGGCACGAAGTTGCCTGACGCGGGTGCAGATCCCAAATTGCTGCCGCCAATACTCGACGAACCAAAAATCGAGTAAGGTGAGATGCGTGGAAGCCGCGCCGGTCAGAGAGCGAAGAACTTCGCTCTCTGACCGGCGCGGCTTTGTCGTTCTTGCCTCGCTCCGACCCGGTGAAGTCGAGCGGTTCCGCCCACTTCGTTTTCGTGTGCACTTCGAGCCACCCGATTCCCAGAAGCCGCCCAAAGGCCGACGCGCCAACACGGGCCCACGCCTGACGACGCCGAAGCGAGCGGTAACCGGTCGCCGACGGCCGCAAGTACGTGATGCGGACCGACGCGATGTGCCGCGGGGCCAGAGTGGTGTGAGACCGCCGGCTCACCTTTCGATGTGCCCCGGCGCGCCTACAATTACCGGGTTGGTGTACACCCGAACCCCAGCCCGGAGACGCGTCGATGGCCAAGTTCCAGCTCACCAGCCCGTACGCGCCGGCCGGAGATCAGCCCAAAGCCATCGAACAACTCACGCAGGGTTTCGCGAACGGCAAGAACATCCAGGTGCTGCTCGGCGCGACCGGCACCGGGAAGACCTTCACCGCTTCGTGTATGATCGAGAAACTCCAGAAGCCCACTCTCGTTCTCGCGCACAACAAGACGCTCGCGGCCCAGCTCTACAAAGAGTTCAAGGGGTTCTTCAAGAACAACGCGGTGCATTACTTCGTCAGTTATTACGACTACTATCAGCCGGAAGCCTACATCCCGCAACGCGACATCTACATCGAGAAAGATTCCTCGATCAACGAGAACATCGACCGGCTTCGGCTCGCCGCGACGTCCGCGCTCGTCAGCCGCGAAGACGTGATCATCGTCGCGAGTGTCTCGTGCATCTACGGACTCGGCAGTCCGTCCGACTACAAGCGGATGATGGTCTACATCACGAAGGGCGAGACGCTCGACCGCGACAACACACTTCTGCGCCTCATCGACATCCAGTACAAGCGGAACGACATCGCCTTCGAGCGTGGCACGGTACGCGTACGCGGCGACACCATCGACGTGTGGCCCGCGAGCGAGGAGTTTGCGTACCGCATCGAACTCTTTGGCGATGAAGTCGAAACACTCTCGGTGATTCACCCACTGACGGGCGAAACGATCAGGCCGCTTGACGACCTGTATATCTACCCGGCGAAGCACTTCGTCACGCCGGAGGACCGCGTAGCGGCCGCCATCGCGGGCATCGAGGCGGAACTGAACGCGCGCCTGGAGCAGTTCAAGAACGAAGGCAAGATTCTCGAAATGGAGCGGCTCAAGGCGCGCTGCCGCTACGACCTCGACATGCTCCGAGAAGTCGGATACTGCTCCGGCGTCGAGAACTACGCGCGGTGGTTTAGCGGTCGCGCGCCGGGCGAAGCCCCGTACACGCTCATCGACTTCTTCCCCGACGATTTCCTGATGATCGTGGACGAGTCGCACGTCAGTTTGCCGCAGGTGCGCGGGATGTACTTCGGCGACCGCAGCCGCAAGGAGACGCTCGTCGAACACGGTTTCCGACTGCCCAGCGCACTGGATAACCGGCCACTCAAGTTCGACGAGTTCGAGAAGCGGATGAAGCAGTGCATCTGCCTCTCCGCGACACCTGGTCCTTACGAACTGGAGAAGGTCGGCGGCGAGGTAGTGGAGCAGGTGATTCGCCCGACGGGGCTGGTTGATCCGGTGATTCACGTAAAGCCGGCTCGCGGGCAGGTGAAAGATTTGGAAGCGGAGGTGCGCATTCGCGCCGCGAAAGGCGAGCGTGTGCTCGTCACGGTGCTGACGAAGCGGATGTGCGAAGACTTGACGACGTATTTCCGCGACGCCGGGATGCGGTGCAAGTGGCTGCACTCGGAGCTGGACGCGATCGAGCGCATCACGGTGCTGCGCGAACTGCGCGAAGGCGCGTTCGATGTGCTGATCGGCGTGAACCTGTTGCGCGAAGGTCTCGACTTACCGGAGGTGTCGCTGGACGAGATCCTCGACGCGGACAAGGAAGGCTTCTTGCGGTCGGACAAGTCGCTGATTCAGACAATGGGCCGCGCGGCGCGGAACGTGAACGCGGAGGTGATCCTGTACGCGGACACCGTGACCGATTCGATGAGCCGCGCGATGAACGAGACGAACCGCCGGCGGGTGATTCAGACCGCGTACAACGTGGAACACAACATCACGCCGACGACCGTGAAGACGGCGATCAAGAACGAGATCGAAAGCGAGATCGAGGCGCACCAGTTGGCGCAGGCCGCCGCGACTGGCAGCACCGCCGCCGCGGAGGACTACGTCACGGTTGAGTACGTACAGAACCTGTACGAGGAGATGCTCGAAGCCGCGAAGGTACTTGACTTCGAGCGTGCGCAGGCGTTGCGTGACCAGATCGTGAAACTCGAAGGAGAACTCAAGAAGAAGCACGGCGACGGCGCCCCGCCGAGCGTTCTGGGCGGCAAGAGTGTGCCCGTGAGTCAGCCGTCTGGCGCGAAGAAGAAGGGCAAGTGGAAGAAGGCGTGACCGGCGCGAAGTCGGGTATCACCGGGCGATCCTCCCGGAGATTCGCCGGATGCCCGACTGGCGGGCGAACTTGCCCGGCGCCGAAGAGTTTCGAGACCGCCTCGCTCGTTGCCGTACAGATCACGTGATGCTGGTCCGCCTCGAGCAGGCCGAACACTTCGCGCGGAAACGCGTGAGCTTCCCGGACTGGGTGACGCGACCCGATGAAGATTGCGCGAAGAACGGTCACAGACCCTTGTTGAAGGTAGCTCGAATAGCGAAGTACTGTAGTGTGGGTACCGTCTCTCCCACACTTGCAAAGGACCGCGTATGAATTTCTGGGAAGCCGCGTTCTCACTCTCCGCGATGCCGCTCCTCTTCCTCGCGCTCGCACTGGTCGTCGCGTTCGCGTTCGAGTTCATCAACGTGTTCCACGACTCCGCCAACGCGGTCACGACGGTTATCTACACGCGATCGCTGCCGGCCACGCCCGCGGTCATCTACTCCGGGTTCCTCAACTTCCTCGGCGTTCTCCTCGGCGGCACCCTCGTCGCCTTCGGCATCGTGAACCTGTTGCCCGTCGATCTGCTCGTGGATTCGCGCTCCGGCGCAGCGCTCGTGATGGTCATGTCGCTGTTGCTCGCGGGGGTGACGTGGAACCTCGGCACTTGGTACTTCGGGCTGCCGGTGTCGAGTTCGCACACGCTGATCGGCTCGATCCTCGGCGTCGGTATCGCGAACAGTCTGTGGACCGGGAACGGGCTGAACGGCGTGGCCTGGAACGAGGTCAAGAAGGTCGGGATGGCGCTGCTGTTCTCGCCGATGGTCGGCTTCGTTCTATCGATGCTCCTGCTGTTGCTCATGAAAGTGTTCTTCCGTTCGCCGCGGTTGTACAGCGCGCCGCAGGGCGAAGACCACCCGCCGACCGCAATCCGCGTCGCGCTGATCGCGACATGCGGCAGCGTGAGTTTCGCGCACGGTTCCAACGACGGGCAGAAAGGCATGGGGCTGTTGCTGCTCGTGCTCATCGGTTTCCTCCCGCTCCACTACGCCCTGACTGTGAACAAGCCGGAACACGCGACGGAGGTGTTCACCGCGGCGGGAAAACTGCGCGAAGAGTACACGAGCGCGGGCGTCGAGGTGCCAAGATCCGGCGACCCGAAGAAGCCGAAACTCGGCGACCACCTTGAGGTGATCGAGACGGAGCTGAAGGACAAGAAGAGCTTCGAGGATCTGCCGCGAGACAAGGACACACGATGGGACGTGCGGCAAGCGATCGCGGCCGTGGCTCGCGACCTGAAGAAGACCGAGGGGGACAAGAAGTTGCCGTCGGAGTTCCGCGACAATCTCACGAAGCTGCGGAAGGAGAAGTTCCTGCCCGCGGTGGAGTACGTCCCGCTGTGGGTGGTGATCGGCACCGCGCTGGCGCTGGGGATCGGCACCACCATTGGCTACAAGCGGATTGTGAAGACCGTGGCCGAGAAGATCGGCAAACAGCCTCTGACCTACGGTCAGGGTGCCGTGGCCGGAGCGGTCGCGGCCAGCACGATCCTGATCGCCGCTCTGACCGGGCTACCGGTGAGTACGACGCACGTACTCAACAGCGGCGTGGCCGGCACGATGGTCGCGAACCGGTCCGGCCTCCAGTGGAAAACCATTGGCAAGATCCTCACCGCGTGGGTGTTCACGCTGCCATCGTGTATGCTGCTCGCGGGCGCGCTGTTCTGGCTCGGCCGGCTAATTGTGGGGTGAGCGGGAATTGGGGCGTTGAGGGACTGTGTCTTGGTTCTAGACCCTCCGGGCTAAAACCAAGACGCGGCCTTCCCAATTCCTCATTTCATGAGTTCCGGTAGGTGCCACACCTCGACCGTTTTGCCGTTGCCGAGGATCATCGCGTCATCGTTGGGACCGAACGCCAGCGCCTTTATCGGTGCGGCCAGCTTCTTGCGCTGAAGCACCTTCGCGGTTGCCACGTCCACTATCGCGAGCCAACCGGTGTTGTCGGTCACCGCGAGCCACGCGCCCGACGGGCTGAACGCTAACCCCGTGACCGGTACCGTGAACACCGCTTCCGCAGTCGGCTTGCCGCTCTTGTACGGCCAGATCACGACCATCCCCTTATCGTCGCCGGTCGCGAAGTTGCCGGTCCCGGTACACGGGGCCCACGCCTTCACCGGCGCCTTGTGGTCGCGGTTCACCATTTCCAACTTCATCAGCGGCGACCAGACTGTGACCGCGCCGTCCGGCGCACCGGCCAGCAACCGGTCGGCTCCCGTCCACGCGAGGAACGTCGGCCCGTTGGGCTTGCCGGGATCGGGACCGTTCGCCGCGGGCGTGACCTCGTCCTTCAGGCCAACGACGGCGAATCCCTTCGCCTTCGGTGGGTTTAGCACGAACGTCGTCGCGACGAACCGGTGTGCCACAAGATTACCGCGGACCGCGGCGAACCGGACGCGGTTGCTCGACAGTTCGGGCGCCACCGCGACGAACGTGCCGTTGACCTTCGCGGGCGCCGCCGGCGACCCGTTCCGCGGCACCGCAATCACACCGGTCGCGGACGTGACGAACAGGAACTTGCTGGTGGAATCGAACTGTACGCGGGTCACCGGGCCATCGGCTTTCGGGCCGGGGAGCATCGCGTCGAACGTCGGCTGTTCGAGCGGCCAGACGCGAGTGGTGCCGTCGGCGTACCCGATTGCGAGGTGGTTGCCGTCCGCGGCGATGCTCAACGCGGTCACCTCGGAAGGGCCGTCTTCGAGTGCGCTGACACCGTTGGTGTACGCCTTATCGACGTGTGAAGGCGCGCGCGGTGGTCCGGGTTCCGGTGGCAACGGGGCGGGCGGGTTCGGCGTGGTGGGCGGCTCGACGACCGGAGGCGGGGTCTGTGCCTGCTCGATGGCCTTCTGCCGCCCAGCGAGGTACGCGGTCGCTCCGAAGAAGAACACGCCCGACACGAGTACGCACAGCACGCCCATCACCGCGACCTGGCCGAACACGGACCAGCGTGAGAAGAGGACAACGGCGGCGTTCGCGAGCAGCCCCACAATCGCGAACACGCCGCCGACCATGAGGCCGAATTCAAGCCCCACGTTCGCGGTCTGCGAGAGTACGAGCGGCCCGCTGGCTAGCCCGAGCGCGAAGATCACCGCGAGCCATAGGAGCCACCACTTCCGCCGGTAGTCGGCTGCGATCGGAACCGGACGCTCGCCAACCAGGAACGCGATCGCGTCGCGCGAGAGAGGGCGCGCGTACCGGGCCTCGACGCGAAGCGTGATCGCACGCTTGTCCGGCAACGTGACGGTCAACTCGCCGGGCGCGGGGGCGTCGGCCGCGCAGCCGACGGGGATGTAGAGGAACGGTTTCAGAGGCTCGACTTCAAGGAACATGCCGTGCGGCACGAACACGGCGAAGCACGGGCCGACGACCTGACGCAACGAGTCCGCCAGCACTCGCACCGGTATGCGGAACGGGGGCGTCTCTGCCGGGTGCCCGCCGTCCGGGGCCGGGTCGTCGTCGAGCGAAAGCGGTGCCTCGTCATCGAGCGACAGTGCCACGCTCTTGGCGAGCGGGGGGCGTAAGCCCCCTGATGCTTTCGCAGTTGCGGGCGCGGGTGGCGGCGACGGTTTAGCGAGTGGGGGCGCGAGTTGACCTGGCGGTATTGCTTTGGGCGGCGGTGGTACGGGCAGCGACGCCGGGCTCTTCACGGTCGCCTTCTTCGCGTTGCGTTCGGTCTCCGCCTCCGGTGCGGAAATAGCCGGCAGGTACACGGACGCCTCCAACGCGGCGGTCAGATCGACTCGCGTCAGGCACTTCGGGCACTTCGCTGACCGCTGCTGAGTCCCCCCTTCGGGCAACTTCAGCCGCTTCCCGCACGTCCGACACACGACGCGCACCGCCATGACCGATTTCCTCCCCACAACCATTCTTGAGGATTGTAACTCGCGGAACTTGCAACCGGTGTTGGAAATCCGCGCGGTGGCGCGCCCACGGTAATGCGATAGAATAGAGAGGAGTTGCGAGTCGCGAGTTCCGAGTTGAAGAGCGGACACTGGGTCTGGTGTCTTCCGACTGGAATTCGTGACTCGCAACTCAGAACTCCCCGCTCCCGGTCGGAACCGCGAATGCCGACGCGTCGCCTCACCTGCCCCTGTGGCAACGTTTGGGAACACCCGCTCAACGAGCCGGTGCCGGCCGACGTGCGCCTCATCTGCCCGTCCTGCACCTTTGTAAGTGAGCACACGCGTCAGCCAGTGGTCGTGCCGAGCCACGGTGCGCCCAGCAGAACGCTCGTGACCAACCCGGAAGCGGTCGCGAACGCCGAGCGTCAGCGCCGCGAGGCGGCGATCCCGATTGGCCCCGGCCGCGTCATCGCCGGATATGAGATCATCGAGGAGATCAACCGTGGCGGCATGGGCATCATCTACAAGGCACGTCAACCGGGCGTCAATCGGCTCGTTGCGCTCAAGGTCATCACGCCGGGCAAACTTGACCAGCCCGGCACACGCGCGCGATTCAAGCGCGAGGTCCGCGCTTCCGGTCGCCTCAGCGACCCGTGCATCGTCACCGTGTTCCAGACGGAACTCGACGGCGCGATCCCGTTCGTTGCGATGGAGTACGTGCCGGGCATCGACCTGTTGCGGCTCGTGCGTCAGACCGGCCCGCTCTCGGTGGTCGATGTCGTGTACTACGCGCGCCAGGTGGCCGAGGGGCTTCAGCACGCTTACGAGGTTCATCTCGTTCACCGCGACATCAAGCCGTCGAACCTGATGATCAGCCCGTCGCCACTCGATCTGGCCGCGGGGCGCACTGGGCGGTTGCCGAAGGTGAAGATTCTCGACATGGGCCTTGCGCGGGTGGTCGATGTCGATCACGTGGACCCGGAAACCGACGACCTCACGCTGCCCGGCGTGTTCGTTGGCACGCCGGACTACGTCGCGCCCGAACAAGCCGCCGACCCGCGTGCCGCGGACACCCGGAGCGACCTCTACTCGCTGGGTGGGGCAATGTACTTCTGCCTCACGTGCGAAGTACCGTTCCCCGGCAAAACGCTTGCAGCCAAGCTCCGCAAGCAACTCACGGAGCCGCCGCCGTCGGCCGCGTCGAAGCGGTCCGACGTGCCGGTCGCGGTGGATTCAATCATCCGCAAACTGATGGCCCTCGACCCGAACGACAGGTATCAGACACCTATCGAACTGGTTGCCGCGCTCGACGCGGTGCTGAAAGATGCGCCGGCGAAGCCGGGCGCGAAGTCCGCGCCGGCGGTGTCGTCGGTGTTCGCGAAGGCGCACGACAGCAGTGTCAGTGCGATGGCCGCCGCACCGGACGGCTCGTTCCTCCTTACTGGCGGCGACGGCGCGCTCAAGTTGTGGCAGCCGGCAACGTTGAAAGAGACACGCGCGATCACTGGCGACATCGGCGCGGTTGTACACCTCGCCGTCGCGCCAAGCGGCAAGTGGGCTGCGACGTGTGCGATCCGTCTCAGTTCGTCCGACATGGGCGTGCAGTTGTGGGACTTGAACACCGGGGCGGAGGGCAAGCGGTTCCGCGGGCCGACGGACAACATCGCCGGCGTTGCGATTTCGCCCGACGGGCAGGGGGTGGCCGCTGCGAGCGCCGACAAGATGGTGTGGCTGTGGCTCCGCGAGCCAGGTCAGCCAGTGTCCGCGGTGTGCATCAAGGGCCACAGCGGCGCGGTCACGGCGGTGACGTTCGTGGCGGTCGACTCGCTACTGTCAGCGAGTACCGACGGCACGGTGCGGCAGTGGGACTTGAAGACCGGCAAGTCGAAGGGCACGCTCTCGGCCCTGGTTGGGCCGATCGGCGCGATGGTGTTCGCGGCGAAGCGCGTGGCGGTGGCCGGGCGCGACGGGCTGGCGCTGCGGCAACCGGGTTCCGGTGTATTCCAGAAGCTGAGCGGCCACGACGGCCCGGTATCGTGCTGCGCCCTTTCGCTCGACGGCAAATTGCTCGCAAGTGGCGGCGCCGATCGCACCGTGCGTGTGTACCGCGCCGAGGACGGTCTGCCCCTCATGGCGTACACCGGTCACGACAAGCCGGTGCGGTCGGTCGCGTTCTCGCCCGCGGGCGACGCGCTCTACTCCGGCGATGAGGGCGGCATTCTCCGTCGCTGGCCGACTCCGAAGATGAAGTGATGTCGTTTGTCCCGTCGGTCGGAAAGTGACAGGGCAATTGCAAAGGAGTAGGCACACGCCGCGTGCCTCCTCCTTTGCAATTGCCCTTCCGCGGTCATTCCACCCCAACACGAACGTGCAGTCGAGCGATGGCCGTCTCGCCCCGGCCGTTGGTGCGTTCGACCCGCACCAGGTAGTGACCGGCCTTCTCGTACCGGTGAATGGTGCGGGCGTACCCGTCCTTCGCGAGTTGCACCGCGTTCCCGTCGCTCCGCACTTCCACCTTCGGACTGCCGTCCCCGAAGTCCCACGTCTCTTTTCCTTCCACAGTTCGGAACGTGCGGACCAAAAACGTGACGTTGTCGCCGGGCTTGATCCCGGTCGTCGGGTGATACGCGGCGTGGATCGACGGTGGCAGCTTGTCCGGGTTATCCTTGTCGAGCACGTTCACCACCGCGAAGTCGTAGTCCACGCGCCCGGCCGCGTCGGTGAACTTCAGCACCTCGCTGTACACACCCGGCTTCGCGTAGGTCCGCTCGACGCGGTCGCCGGTCGCGGACTTACCGTCGGTGAAGGTCCACTCGTAAGTCTTCTTGCCCGCGTCCGCTGCCCACGACCGGCCGCCGTCGAGAACGACCTTCTCCCCGACCTTCGCGAGCTGGTGCGGCCTCGCCACCGCGAGCAACTTCGGCTTGTGTTCGGCGAGGTACGCTTCCCAGAGAAAGGCGTAGCCTTCCACGATCCCCCACTTGCCCGACGGCTGTTTGGCGGTGATGTCGAAGTGCAGGTGCGACCAGCCGCCGCTGCCGCCCTCCTTGCCGAGCAGCCCGACTTTCTGACCCATCTTCACGGTCGCGCCCACTTTGATGGCAGGATCGATCGTGTGTAGGTGGCTGTACCGGTAGTACCAGCCGCGCGCGTCCCGCAGGTAGACCACATCGTACCGCGGTTTGACCGGCGTATCGGTGTAGCCCGGTGCCGCTTCCTTGCCCGACGAGACGACTTCGCCATCGGTTGCGGCGACGACCTCAACCAGTCCCTCGGCACCGCCGATATCGAGTCCATAGTGGTAATAGATCGGCTTGTTCCCCGGTACTTCGCCACCGTCCACGTGAACGGGTTCGTTGGCCATCTGCGTGCCGCTGGCGAACCACCGCTGCTTCGCGGGATAGCGGAACGTGCCTGGGTTCATCAGTGGCGAACCTTCCGGCCAGAGTCGCAGGCGCGCGTCCTTCTCCAGACCCCAGACGTTGCCCGTCGAAGTCCGCTCGCGGAACCCCTTCGTGACCGGGCAGTCGATCTGCACGCCCGCGATCGTCACCGGCAGCCGGTAATTGGAAGAGACCAGCGTCACCTTCTTGCCGTTCACCTCGACCGTCACTTCCGCGGTGCGAACGGCGTTACGCAGCTCGTCGCGTGTCTCCTTCAGGTCAAGCAGTTTGACGGTGATCTTCTTGCCACCGACTTCGACCTCTTGCGAGCCGCCGACGTCCAGGTCAACCGTTTGCACCAGGGGCGTGACGGTCGGTTTCGGCTCTGTGGCCGTCAAACTAAGCGGGCACACGAGGGCGAGGAGGGAGAGAATTCCCGTGCGGGTCATGGCTTCACCGTTCGGCAACTATGAGGGGCGTTGGTTACGGACTGTACCCGACCGGTCCCGCGATCTCACTTCTTCAAGCTCTTGCACCACTCGGTCAGCAGTTCCACGCCGAGCACATCGACGCGGTTCGACGACAGTGGCGGCATCTGACCGGTGTTCGGCCCGCGTTTCCCGATGCGGTGAATCAGCACACTCTTCTCCGGTGCGCCGGGCGCGATGAGCTTCGCGTCCTTCAGGTCGAACGTCTGGTGTACGGGCAAGGCGTCGACCAACCGCATCTTGTCCCACGCGGTCGGGTAGCCCAGTTCCATCAGTGCGTTGCCGCCACCGGCCTCGACGTGACACGTCGCACAGTTCGTGTGCAGATATGCCTTTGCGCGTAGGTCGAGCGGTTGCGCCTTGTCGTAGGGGTCGGCCAGTTTCTTCATTGCCGACGGCGGCAGCGGCAGAAAACTCGTCGGTTTCGGTTCGCGCTGGTCGGGCTGCTGACCGGCCGCGGCCTTCGGCGCGGGCGCGCCGAACAGCCCGAGGTGTTCGAGCACGCGAAGCTGGTTGTCCGTGCGGCCGTTCGGGTACTTGTGGTCCTTGTTCATCTGCACCTCGCACAGCCCTAGCACGTAGTTCGCGGCGCGGCTGTGGCACACCATGCACTCGGCGCGGCTCGGATAGTGCCACGGCATATCGATCCCGCCCGCGTCGTTCTTGATCTTGTAGTTCACGTCGATTCCCTTCGCATCCACGAGTGTCGCGTCGGTGCCTTCGGCGTTCCAGATGTAGGAGTAGCCGTACCACTCGCCGCCCTGCCGCGTCATGAACCGCGTTTCGATCCACTTGCGGCTCTTGGGGTCGCCCTCTTTCATCTCCAGGGCGAAGCTCTTCACGAGTACCGACTTGTTCGGCAGATCCCAGCTCCCGTTACGTTTGTAAGGGATCGTACCTTCGGGTACCGCGAGGAACCGCTCTTTGTGCGCACCGTCGGACCAGAACGGTGCGTTCACAGAATAGGGAATCACGCCGGGCTTCATCGTGTGGTCCTTAACCGACTCGAAGAGGCCGCTGTCGCTGAGCTTCTTGGGGAACGTTTCGTCGGGCTTGGCGCGGTTGGGCGCGAGTGTGAAGAACCCGCCGTCGCCGGTCGCGGCGTGGTGGCAGATCAGGAGTTCGCCGTCGCGGTCGAGCGAGAAGTTCGTGAGCCTGAGTGTGGTGATCGCGATCTTCTTGTGCCATTCGATCTTCTCGCCCGTGTGCTTCACGGCCCAGATGTGCCCGGTGCTGTAGTCGCCGTAGATGTACGCGCCCTTCAGGTCGGGGTTCTTGTCGCCGTGATACACCACGCCGCCGGTCAGCGACCGCGCTTCCGAGTGATGGTGTTCGACGGTCGGCTTGGTGATCGGCACCGGCGCGGCCTTGCGCGTCAGGTAGAACGGGTGCGAACCCTCCGTCACGCTCCAGCCGTAGTTCTCGCCCTTCTTCACCAGGAACGCTTGCTCCCACAGGTCTTGCCCGTTCTGCCCGACCCAGAGTTGTTTCAACTTCGCGTCGTAGGTGATGCGCCATGGGTTGCGCAGCCCCATCGCCCATGTCTCCGGCACGAAATCCTTGTTGCCCACGAACGGGTTGTCCTTCGGCACGCTGTACGCCTTGCCGCCCTTCACGGGATTGTCCGCGTCGATCCGCAACACCTTCGCGAGCAGTAGGTCCGTACGCTGACCGGTGAGGTTGGTGTCGGAGTCGGAAGTCCCGTCGCCGGTGGTAACGTACATCGTACCGTCGCCGCCGAAGCAGACGGCACACCCGTTGTGCCCATCCGATTCCCACTCGATGATGGTCTTCTCGCTCTTGGGGTCGATTTCGTAGGGCGGCTCCTTGCTCATCGTGTAGCGCGTGATCGCGCACACCTTTCCCTTGCGTTCCGGTGGCTTGCCGACCCAGCCCACATAGACGAAGCGGTTCTCCGCGAACTTCGGGTGGAACGTGAGGTCGTACGCGGTGCCGCCGTGCGGCGTGTCCATCAGTTTCACCGCGTCCTTCTCGACGGTCGCGGCGCCGTAGGGGAAACGCCAGACCTGCGTGGATCCGTAAGACCGCGGCTGATTGATGAGGAGCATCTCGCTCGTGCCGGGAATCGGCTCGACGCGAATGGGGAACTCCGGCCGGTACTTGTCCATCGCGCGAACCGCAACGAACGGCGGGGGCGGGTCCGGGAATCCGACCACGGTCGAAGTGGTCGGCCGCACCACCTTCTCAACGCCGAGAGTGGTCGCGTCTGGGCCGACGAACGCGAGCGTCGCGTAGTCTTCGCTCTGGTGGAAGAACGGCGGAATCTTCTTCTTCGCGATCGGCGCGACGCACGACAGTTCCTCGCTTTTCCAGTCCACGTGGTAGTCGAATCGGCAGAGGTTCAGCTTCCACTTTTCGCCGACCACCGGGCGGCCACCGGTGCGAACAAAGTCCGTCCACGGGATGCGGCCTTCCACGCTCCAGCCCTTATCCACGTCGTCGCGCTTGTTCAGAGTGCCGCGTAACTTCACCTTCGATTCCATGTTGAACTTGCCGAGCTTCGACTGCTTCACAATCGAGTCGAGGTCGTACTTGGGGTAGAAGGCATCGAAGTGCGCACCGGCGGCGTTCACCTGGAACTCGTAGTAGCCGGTTTTGTCCGCGTCCGGGCGCAAGAAGATCTCGAACACGTCGTTCTTCCAGAGTTCACCGTCCTGCTCGGTGAGGTTCGCGAAGAGGTCGGAATCTTCCAGGTCGCAATGGAAGTAGACGTACTCGCGGTCCCAGAGGAGTTTCGCGGTGGTCGCGGTGCGGGCCAGGCGGGCCTTGTCACCGAGCCACGGCACGTGAAATGCGGATATCGACTGAGCGTGTTTCCACGCGGGTTCGTCCGCGGTGCCGTCGAGCGTGATGGGGGTATCCGTCCAGCGGCACTCGAAGCTATTCGGCGGCGCCTGCTTGTACGGTGCCGGGATCGGGTGTTCGGGTTTCGCGTCGGCGTGGGCGAAAACGACGACGCCAACGAGCATGGCGAGAACGATCGGTGCGGCGCGTGCGCGGAGGTTCATGGACTGAGACTCAGCGAGGGTGGGTGGCAGTCCCGCACATGGTAACCGGGTGGCGTCGCGCAAAAAAGCCCCCACTCCTGAAGAGCGGGCGCAGACATTCGGTCTTTGACAGCTCGCTCAACCGACGAACCCGGCCGTCGGACGCGAACACAAGTTGTGCGGTCTGCGATGCCTTCGCGGCGGCGTACCGGCCGGTGGTGAACCCGCCGGTCGGGGCGACCGTTTCGGCGTGCCACCCACCCGCAACGCGGGACTGGTAGATGAGAGTGCCGCTGTTCCAGAGCAACTGTCCCACGCTCCCTGACCGGCGTCATCGCACGTAGAATGTGGTGATGGAATCCCCGGCGATCCGCACCGAAGCCTTGACCCGCACATACCGCAAGTCCCGCAAGCGGCGCTGGTGGTGGTCCAGATCGAAGCCCGAGGGCGACGAAACGCGTGAGTTCGTCGCGTTGGATCAGGTATCGCTCGAGGTCCGGCAAGGCGAGCTGTTCGGTTTACTCGGCCCCAACGGCGCCGGGAAGACAACACTCATCAAAATACTCACAACTCTCCTGGCCCCTTCTGCCGGGACCGCGTGGGTGGATGGTCTCGACGTGGTCGCCGACGCGGAGAAGATTCGTCCGATCATCAACATGGTGTCCGGGGGCGAGTCGAGCGGCTACGGCATCCTGAACGTGCGCGAGAACCTGTGGCTCTTCGCACGCATCTACGGCGTGCCCACCGCAGTCGCCCAGGAACGCATCGACAAGATGCTTGGCGTCGTCGGACTGACCGACAAGGCGACGAGCCGCATCAGCCACCTCTCGACCGGCCAGCGGCAGAAGATGAACTTCTGTCGCGGGTTCATCACCGATCCCAAGATCCTCTTCCTCGACGAACCAACGTTGGGACTCGACGTGACCAGCGCGCGAGCGATCCGCGCGTTCGTGAAAGAATGGATGGCGGAAAAGCCCGACCGCACGATGCTGTTAACGACGCACTACATGGCCGAGGCCGATGAACTGTGCGACCGGCTCGCGATCATCGACAAGGGAAAGGTGCTCGCGTGCGACACGCCTGCGAACCTGAAACGCCAGGTTCAGAAATACCCGATCTACGAACTGAGCCTCGCGCCAGGCGCGAGCAGTTGGGACGGCGTGAGTAAGCTCCCCGGCGTTCACAGTGCGACCGCGACCACCACCCCGACGACGGTGGAATTGAAGGTGTCGCTGCTCGATGAACCGGCGATCGGAGCCGTGGTGCAATCACTCGTGATGGCCGGCGGGCGGATTCTCACCATGAAGAAGGTCGAGCCGACGCTCGAAGACGTGTTCATCGAACTGGTCGGCCACGGCTTGAGTGACGAAGCCACAGCCCCACAACCCGCTTAGCCGCAAGCCAAGGGGGGCGCGCCAGCGATGCGGTTCGCTCCCCTCCGCAGACTACGGGTCGCGGCGAAACGAGAGCCCGATATTATGCCGTCATCATTCAAGCTGTTCTTCCAAGCTGTCCAGGCTCGCACCTATCCGCGGATCGCGTGGCTGTTCCGCAGCAACTCGTGGATGATTCAGGAAACCGTACTGCCGGTGCTGGCGGTGTCCGCGTTCGCGTTCGCGTATCGCGCGATGAACGCTCGGCCAGAGTTGACCGGGTACATCGTGCTCGGTGCTGCGATGACCACATTCTGGCTGAACGTGCTCTGGGGTATGGGCGCACAACTCTACTGGGAACGCGACTCCGGGAATCTCGAACTCTACGTGATGTCGCCGGCTCCGATGACCGCGATTCTCACCGGCATGGCGATTGGCGGCATGACCACGACTATCATCCGGGCCACCGCGATCACGGTCGCGGGTGTCCTCCTCTTCGATGTGCCAATTAACCCGTCGAGTTGGTGGCTGCTGGTGTTGGGCTTCGGCGTGACGCTCGCGGCGCTGTACGGGTTGGGGATGCTGTTCGCGTCGCTGTTCCTGCTGTGGGGTCGCGAAGCGTGGCACTTGATCAGCGTGTTGCAAGAACCGGTGTACCTGTTGAGCGGCACGAACTTCCCGGTCAGCATCCTACCTCGCGCGGTGGCGCTGTTCGCGAGCGCGATCCCACTCACGCTCGGCATGGACGCGATGCGGCAGGTGCTGTTCCGCACGACCGGGTTGTTCGAGGTGTGGATCGAGTTGAGCGTGTTGGGTGGGTTGGCGGTGGTCTTCTTCCTCGCGGCACGCCGGGGGCTGCGCTACCTCGAACGCCGCGCCCGCGAAGAGGGGAAGCTCACGGTCCGGTGGCAGTGAGGCAACAAAGCCGCTTGCGGCTTCGCGTGCGCCTTGGGGAACGTTCACCGCTTCAACAGCTTGTCCGCGCCGCCGGTTCTGGGTTGGCCGCGACGGTTGGTTGCGGCAGGGCGATCGCCACGACTGCGACCAGCACGCACACCACCACGCGCATCGCATCTCCTCGTTGGGCCGGAAGTGAAAGTCGCTACTTTGGCACGTCCCACGAGAACGCTTTCTTGTCTTCCTTGTATTGCAGTTTACCGAAGTCCGCGGGCAGCGCCTTCTTGGCGAACACGAAGTCCGCGTAGTCGAGCAGGTCGTCGTTGCTCGGGATGTGGCCGACTGGACGGTAGCGGATGTTGATCTTGTCCTCGGCCTTGAGGAACTCGTACACCTTCTTCGCGGCGGCGTAGGTCTGCTGCACGCCCTCCGGGTTCGTCCACGTGTCCTGCGTCCCTTCGGGTTGCAACAGCGCGCGGGGCGCGACGAGCGCCATGAGCATGTGCTGATCGACCGGCAGGCGTGTGACCTTGTCCGCGAACTGGTTGAAGTCGGGGCGGAACCAGTTCGGGAACGCGCCGACGATGTTCTTCAGTTCCTCGTTCTTCGCGTAGATGAGCCGGTATGGAGCCGAGCCGCCGCAGCCGGAGTGACTCGGCACGGTGAGCGCGATACGGTCGTCGAACGCGCCCGCGACCAGCGCCGCCTTTCCGTACCGCGAGTGCCCAGTCACGATCGCTTTCTTCGCGTCGATCTCCTTCATCTCTCCGAGCGCGTCGAGGACGCGGTGGAAGGCCCACGCCCACGCCATCAGCCCGCCGCAGTCGATCTTGTCGCCATAGAGCTTATACACGCCGGTCGTGCGCGCCTTGCCGTCGGGCGCGGCGTCGGTCAGGTTGAACGACGCAACCGCGTAGCCGCGCTTCGCGAACGTGCGGAACGACTTCGCCGAGGGCGCTTTGGGCGGGCCAAACGAGAACGCCGGCTGGAGCAGTACGGGCACGGCTTCCTTCGCCTCGCTCGGCCACGCCACCGTCACCCGCATCTGGATCGAGTTCGCGTCGTGTTCGAGCTTCACCGTGAGTTGCTGCATCGACACCTTCGCGTCCGCGTCCGTGGTTACTTCGCCGCGCGTGACGGTCATCTTCGGCTTCGGCGGGAGGTGCCCGTACTCGTAGTCCTGGAACAGGTTCTTGATCTCGTCGCGCCGTTTGGCCCAGTCTTCGGTCGTGCGCACCGGTTTGCCGTCCGCGAACGTGAACGGGTTGGGCAGTTCCTTGATCTCCGGTAGTTCGGCCGCCGGCTTGGGCGCGTCGGCCGCTGTCGCGAGACTCGCGGTCGTGAGGAGGGCGAGAAACAAGAAGAGGCGCATGGGGTAACTCCGACTGGAAGAGGTGCGACCGATTGCCGAGTGTAACTGCAAAGACTGAAAAAGTGATGAGGCGAAATGTCTTTAGAGCGCTTTCAGGAAATGCGTAGCACCTCAACGAACCGCGACCGCAAGGGAGCGGCAAAGCTCAACCACTCCCTTGCGGTCGCGGCTCGTTAAACAACGCTACACCGTTCCCAAACGCGCTCTAGCCCCGGAGGGGCTGAAAGACCAAGACGATTAAGCTCCCGGTTCGCGCTGGCTCGCCCACCACCCCGTCAGACGGCTGAGCACCACGAAGAACACCGGCGTGAGGAACAGCCCGAACGCGGTTACGCCGAGCATCCCGGCGAACACTGCGGTGCCCAGCGTGCGGCGCATCTCGGCGCC
>SXGU01085827.1_pt1 | contig 41116 bp, 47 predicted proteins | sample 3174531 | NCBI WGS metagenome assembly SXGU01 (sample SAMN11356863, study PRJNA531348) | freshwater metagenome | isolation source: freshwater sample F1-140 | place: China: Fuxian Lake, Yuxi | collected 2017-12-25 | reverse complement strand
CGCCGAACGCGGGCCGAACGCGGCGCGGGCCGGAAAATAATTTCGCTTTTTGTCGGTATCGTAAGTCGGTGTAGATACAGTACTTGCAGACAAACCGAAACGAATTCCGGAATTGGACTATCCAGTATCGGACAAATGCGTTATAATCGTTTTTGCGTCGATCGAATCGACTGCACGGGGTTCTTTGAAAAAGTGACGGTTGCGTGCGAAGCCTGCTACGGCCGCTTCAGTGGCGGATGCTGTACGCGCGGGTGTCAAACGGGCTCCGGAGATATAGAGCTAAAGAGGTTGTGCCTACGCTCTTGACCTGAGCATACGCGATACCCTACCGACGTACGGGGTAAGCCTAGAGATACGTCCTGGAAACGTTCGCGCAACAAACCGAAAAAAAAATCCTTCATTTCCTCCCGTCTGTGCCGTGGCGTCGACGGCACTGCTTGAACGGCCGCAACGGCCGTTCGCCAATTCAGAAACCGATAAACAGATGACTTGAAGGTAATGTTGTCGGTTCAACAGTTTAGAAACTGTTAAACTGATAACAAGCTTTTCACAATCGGAGTTGCGCGCGTTTTGTGCGTGTTTTTGCTTCGAGAAACCGAACAACGGAGGTCAAATGGGGAACTTCAAAAACGTAATCGGCGAAGTCTTCGCCGAACACACGGAAGTCTTCTTGTGTACGCACGGGATGCCGCGCGCGCCGAAGCGTTTCGTGCAACGGGAAGACTTCCACCGTGCGTACGAGCGCGAATGCGCGCGGTCGGCACGGCGTATCGAGCGCATGATCGCGCTTGAGAATGCCGTGCCCCGTACGCGCCACGGCAAGACCGTGGCCGAACACCAGAGGTTGGATCGGCAAGTCACCACGCTTGCCATGGTGGAGAACGCGAGCGCGACCGCGTGGGCGGAAGAATGCGCACGTGTCAGAAGGATGGCGTAGTTACGGAATTGAGCACGGTTCGTAACGTGCTCGCCATGAAATGGAGGTTATATGGATAAACGATTGATGGCCGCGCACCTTGTGGCGTTGCGGCTTGGCATGTCGGAATCGTACGCTCGCGAGCTGTACGAGAAAGCGATCGCCAAGTTCAACTACGGCGACAAGCGTGGTACAAGCCGTGCGGTGCAGCGCGCATTCACGGCCTACGAGTCCTACGTGCTCGGCACGATGGACTTCCTTGCCCACTACGGGCCGGGGTACGAGCATGATTGACGTTCGCTTTTCACAAGAAGCCGTTGTGTGCGGCTTTGTCCTGTTCGTTTGGTTCGTTATCACTCTTATAGGGTAACGGAGGACGCATGTACACTCACGAGGATTTTAACACCGGCGCGGAAGTCAAGCGCGCCTTCAAGGAAGGCCGGAAAATCACGGTCTTTCAGCCGGGCGGCATGTTCGCCGGTGAAACGGACGGCCGTGTGTGCATCGAGGGGCCGCATTACCCTCGGCCGCACCGGTGGTATCTGTTAGTACAGATCGAAGACAGTGTGATTACGAGAATCCACAAGTAGCGCGAGTGTGGGCGCGGTTCGCGTCGTGCCCGCCATGATAAGGAGGTACAAATGAAATTGATCACGAGAGATGAACAGATTCTACGTGCGGTGGAAGCCTACGTGGCGGCCGCGCGTGGCGCATATGCCCACGACTACATTGCTACGGCAACGACTGCCGCTGCCGTCGTTAAATGTTGGGAGTGCGGCGAGCGCATTCATCGCAATCAAGGTTGCGTTGAAGTAGCCTATGAGAGCGGGCGTCCTTCTGATATCGCCCGTTTCTGTTGGGAGTGCATGGGTACTTTTTAGGAGGAAACATGTTATTGGAACATGAGGATTGCCTTTGTAAGCGTTCGGACGCGGACGGTAAGCATAGCCGTCTCACGTTCAATGCGACCTCGACAACGCAAGGGCTGCCGTTCTACTTGGTGGAACGGCTCGCGGCGTGGGCCGTCCGGATCGCGGTCGCTGAAAAGTGCGAGACGGATTGGCGTCATCTGATACGGACTACTATTCCGGATCCGATGCTCGCCGTCCTCGACCGCGCCCGGCGCGAGTACCCGGAGGTGTGACATGAAACTAACGCCCTCCGAACGCAACCGCATCCGCTGGATTGTGGAACGGTTGCATGTGAGCGCGTCGCCCCTGACCGTGTGCCGCACGCTGTGGCGCAAAGGCGTCAAGGGCGCGTTGCCTGGATTACGTAAGCAGGCGTATCGGTACGCGATACGCGAGCACCGTGCGAACCGGAAGTTGTTTGCGGCGGTGCACTTTGGTTGGTTCAAGTAACGGAGGTTTCGATGAAACAAATCGTCGGAGGAAAGATGTACAACACGGTCACGGCCGAGTTCATCGTAGAGGCGAGCAACGGCTTACCCTACAGTGACTTTGGTCATTGGGAAGCGAAGTTGTACGTGACAAAGAAGGGCCAATTCTTCCTCGCCGGAGGGGGCGGCCCGATGTCACGCTGGGGCGTGGCCGCGCAAGGCGGCGGCACCGGCGGCAGCGTGGGGATAATTCCCCTCGATCGCGAGGAAGCGGCCGCGTGGGCCGAGGACTTCTGTAGTACGGCGTTGTACGAAAAGTACTTCACCGTGGAGGAAGCGTGAACGACAACTTGTACATCATAGAGACAACGTTCATGCCCGCGACGAACACCAAGGGCTCGCGGGTTCGGGCGGTCTTGCACGGTAGCCGAGACGGCTGCTACAGGATCATTGCCGATTACCGGCACGACTGTAGCGGCAACCTCGCGTATTGCCGGGCCGCGTGGATTCTGATCTCGCGCCGCATTCCGGGCGCGGATTGGCAACTGATCGGGTCGAGTGATTGCAAACACGGATACTTGTTCGTATTCCGGAAAGGAGATGCGTGAATCTGTGGACTCCGGAGGGATGGGAAGTGCGGCTCAAGACTGCACCGTTGGGTATGCGAGAAGCAATCAACGAAGCGTACGATGCGTTCATTGACGCGCACGGTACGTTCGCCCGGTTGCAGCATCGTGTTTATCTCTTCGCCTGTACGGCCGAGAGAGAGACGTACGAGAACGAAGCGTTCGACGCATATCGCGCCGAGAACGCCGCGTTCAAGAGATACTGTAATCTGTGTGAGGAACTCAAGAAGGAGGTGTAGTGTACTACGTCAAGTACCGCAGCCGATTCACCGGCGAACGATGTGTCGCCGTCGTGACCGGCCTGCAAGAGCCCTCGGAGAACGAGAAGACCGGCCCGATGGCGCAACTGTGGTTTCTCAAGGCGCTCGTGTCGCCTTGCGAACCGCACAGCGCCGTGTGCGGGAACTGTCCTCTCCAGGGGGGCGAAGGCTGCTACGTGCGGCGCGAGCAAGCGCCACTGACAGTGTGGCGCACGTACCGCAAGGGCGGCTACATGGCGCTCCCGCGTCGGGCGATCAGTATCGAACGATCGCTGCGGCTCGGAGCGTTCGGCGACCCGGCTTCCATGCCCACGAAAGACTTCCAGGACATGATGGGCCGGTTCGGGGCGATTGACACGACTGGGTATACCCATGCGTGGCAACGTCGGGATGTTGAGCACCTCAAGGGCGTTGTGCTCGCGAGCACCGACGAAACGATGAACGACCTCGCCCTGGCAAAGGGATGGTCAACCTTCTGTGTCGTACATCCAGACAGTACGACCTACGACAAGCGCAAGCTGTGCGCCAATGAGCGTACCGGCGTACAATGCTGTAGGTGCCTCCGGTGCAAGCCCAAGCCGGGCAAGCCCCGGACGATTTACATCACTGCGCACGGGGCGCGGTGGCGCAAGGTGTTCTTCTAAGAGAGGTACGCACATGTGGCTTGTCATAGGGATAGGGATCGGGGCGTTGGCCGGTTACGTGACATGCGCAGTGCTGACATGCGGCCGGTACGGTGACATGGTTGAGCTTGAGCAGCGTTTGAGCGACACGGAGGCGCGTTGCGCGCAGCTCAAGGAGATGCTCGTGATGGCAATGCCCGCGAGCTTGGAAGCGGAGGAAGAACCGTGAAGGTAGAAGTCTTCGAGATCGAAGAGCAGGACGAGGCAACGGACTGCGCGAGCATCGAAACCGATGCGGTCGCGCTGATCGCGGAGCTGGGCCTGACCGGGCAGTCGAAACTCCTTGTGGAGTGCGACGGCGCGGAGACGCGCATTCCGTACGCGAGAATGTCCACGGCGGAAGAAGCGGTGTACCAGACCCTGTTCCCGGTAGCGACGCCGCTCGACACGTTCGAGGCCGGGCTGATCCCGGTGCGCGTACTCCGTCTGATCCGCGATGCGCGGTTGATGTTCGACGAGCTGATCGTCTGGCACAGCCGGTACAGCAACGCCGATCCGATCCTCATCGGTACGCGGAAGAAGAGCACCAGCCGCGAGCAGTACATGATCGCCCGCTGGGGCGACTCGCTCGACTCGTTCGCGGTCCAGGAGAAGGCCGCGCGGGCCAAACTCAAGGCAGAGTACAAGGGTAGGGCCGAGGAAGGGCTGGCGAGGTGCGAAGCGGCCCTGAAGTCTCTCGACGCGCTCGTCGAGAAGAAGCTCAGGGGCGAATGGGTGAGTATCCCTTGTTAAGGAGGTAGAGCATGGGAGAGACAAAACGTAGGGAAGAGATGGAGACACGCGGAAGCGGCGACCTCGACGAGGTCTGGCGTGTGCTCACGGCCACGATAAAGTCTTTCGAGAGCCACCGGCACGACTATCCGGCGATCGAGGCCGCGATCAAGTCGTTCAAGGAGCACCGGCACGAGGGCGTTGAGGACGCGGCCTGGAGGCTGGAGATTCTGGAGACGTGGCGGGCGGCGTACACGCTGCGCACCGCCGACAAGCTCGAGGAACTGGAGGAAAACACCTTCCAGACCGATCAGGCGATGCGTCTGTGCCGGTTGTTGCGCCGCGACCTGACCGGGGTCATGGAGCGGCTGTCGAAGCTGGAGAAAGCGCCGGTGTCCTCGGAGAAGCTGGAGAAGGAACCGACGCCCAACAAGATAGACATCGGGGAGTGGGCGCGGACGAACCGGGCCGCGATAGAGGCCATGCAGGGCAGGATCTTCAAGTGCGCGACCTGCAACCGTCTTGTGGACGTGCATCACGACGGGCATTCGATGCTCGTGAAGCGGTGCGTGTGTGCGGAGGGAGCATAGCATGAACGCCACCGTGGACAGACTGATGGAGGCAGAATGTTTGATTACGTCTTCCAGGCACTGAAGGAGCACGCGCTACCTTGTTGTCCCTTCTGTCAGAGTAAGTACGAGGGGGAAGAACAGAGCCTCAACGGGCCGGTGCTGAAGTGGGAGTGCGGCACGGTGGCCACGCACAAGGAGAACAAGTGGTACCGGAGCACGGACTGCCGCGATCAGCAGGTGCGCCTGCTTGTGAACGACAATAACGCGCTGCGCGCCGAAGTGGAGCGGCTGAAAAATGCGGTGAAAGCGTGGCTAAGAGGAGAAAGCATAGACAAGGAGGACGGATGGATACCGCTGCTGTAGGACAAGTAGTTGCCTTGGAAATCAAGTTGCACTACGCGATGAGTGAGAACGAGAAGCTGCGCGCCGAGGTGGAGGCGCAGGTGCAGGTGCTCTTGCGTGTACGGCGGAGCTTATGGGAAGACCTGCCTGATGAGGCGCTACACACTCTCAGAGATCACCTGACGCCCCGGGGGCTGTGGGAAGCAAAGGAGGACGCGCATGACTGATCTCATCGCGGCGGGCCTGAACGTGGCGGCGGCGATCATAATGTTGTGGGCATAGCTGATTCTGTGGCGTGTATGGAGGAAACTGTGAACGAAGAAATCATGAAAGCATGTGGGTTTGGCGAGCAGGTGCAGCGCATGAAGGACGGCAGGTGCGCGTGGTGCGGGGTGCCTATCAACCGGACGCACTTCCGTGACGACTTGTCCTTGAGGGAGTGGCGCATCAGTGGCATGTGCCAGCACTGCCAAGATGCGGCGTTCGCTGCTACCGAAGAGCCAGAACTAGAGTACGGTAGACCTGACGATCCTCCGGGTGGCCCGGAGGACGACCCGAGGTTCTTGCGATAGGAGACGCTATGAGGAACGTGAAGTATGCGTTGTTGGGGCTGGTGTTTGCGCTGCTTGTGATCGGCGCGGCGGCACCTCCGATTCCGATGGAGAGCCACGCCGGGACGCAAGCCGACCCGTGCTTGGTGTACAACAGCGAGACCGTGTCGCTCGTGTTCGATGACACGTACACCTCGGCTGGCGTAGTGCTCGTCCGGATCGACTGCGAAGTGTTGTCCGAGGCGGGCGCGACGGTGTCGAACTGGAGCGTCGTCACCGGCGCGTGGACTGTGGCCGACGCGGCCATAAAGATCCCCGTCAGGACGCAGGCATCGTCACTGCCGAACGGCGTGTACCAGCTGCGCGTGAGGGTGTGGGACAACTACGGCAACGTGTCGGCGTACTCCCAGGCACTATGGGTAGCCAAACAGTGGCGTGAGATCGCTCCCCCTGGTGGTTGCCGCACGGTCGGATAAGGAGAAGCTATGGAAGCCGCCCCCAAATTTTTAGTCGTAGACACAGAGACCGAACCCATCGCGCCCGATAACATCAGTATCCCGGCGTTCGCTGCGGCGGGCTGGGTCGGGAACGATGGGATCAGAGAGATCACACAAGACAAGAACCGTGCGCGCTGTGCAGTACAGAGCGCGCTTGATAGTGGCTGCATAATCGCGGGCCACAATATCCCGTTCGACCTGGACGTGCTCGGGATCGTGCCGACGCGCGAACAGCACGTCTGGGACACGATGATCTACGATATCCTCGAGCGGCTGGCCCTGGACGATTGCGGCGAGGATCATCCGCAGCCGCCCGTGCCCCGCAGCCTGGAGAAGCTGTACAACTGCCCCATGGAGGGGAAGGGTATGGTGCAGCTGTCCTACCGGGCAGGGCATCCCCTGACCCCGGAGCAGGAGCGGTACTTGCACCAGGACGTGACGGTCACGCAACTGATCTTCCTGAAGCAGTACGAGCGCGGCTCCTGGGCGCTCGGTGAGCTGAGTATGCAAGTGCGCGCCCGGCTTGCCCTGTCTGTCCTGGAGCGCACGGGGCTGCCCGTGGACGACGAGGCGCTGATAATACAGGAGACAGAGTACAAGATCCTGCGCCAGGAAGCGGCGATGGTGCTCGGAGAGTCGGGCGTGTGGACTCCGGAGCGCATAGGCAAGCGCGGCGGGAAGTTCAAGGAGAAGACACTGGTCAAGGTTTTCTCCGCGCACGTCCAGAAAGTCATCGAAGAAATGGAAGAGGAGGTGACCTACACAGAGAAAGGCAACATGAAACTGGACAAGCAGGTACTGTCCCAGCTCACGCATGATCCCGTGATCAAGGCGTGGTTGGCGTACAAGTCCTGCGAGAAGCTCCTGACCACATACCTCAAGGTATGGAAGGGGGCGGGCACTGTACACGCTAGGTATAGATTAATGATGCGTTCCGGGCGCACCTCGTCCCATTCTCCGAACCTACAGCAGGTGCCGAGCAGGGGCGACAGGGCGAACATCAAGAAGGTGTTTCGCGCGCCACCCGGACGTTTCTTCTACGAGCTGGACTACTCGCAACTTGAGCTTTGCTGCCTCGCGTACTTGACGCAAGGGGAGATGCTGCGTAGGATAAACGCCGGTGACGATCTTCACCGCTACCTCGCGACCGTCTACTTCTCCAAGCCCCTTGACGCCGTAACGAAAGAGGAACGCCAGCTGATGAAGTGCGCCAACTTCGGACTACCCGGCGGCATGGGGACCAAGACGTTCCGGATGTTCATCCGGGCGAACGGGTTGCCTGATCCGGGCGAACGTGGCGCTTCTGCCCTGCGCGATGCGTGGCATGTGGCGTACCCTGAGATGAAGCGATGGCTGCGCGATCCGGACAGTGACAAGTGGGACCGCACTTTGCGGCAGGTCTGGAGCGGAAAAGACACGGTCGCTCTCACGGACGAGGCAGTCGAGTGCGCGTGGGAGCAGGGACTGGACCGGTTGTCGGAACTGGCCCGCACAATACCGCCCTGGATTTACAGACGTTTGTTCCGTGCGCTCAGTGATGGGAAGGGCGCGGCGTGGGTCGAGAACTGGCTGGTGCAACGCAAGGTCACGGTCGATGGCGGTCGCACGCGCTGTCCTGTAAGCTATACCGAACAGCACAACACGCGCTTCCAGGGGCTGGCCGCGAACCTGACGAAGGACGCGCTCGCAAGAGTGGTGTTCGAGATGCCTGTTCACTGTCTGGTCCACGCTTTTATCCATGACGCGGTGCTGATCTCCGTCCCGGAGTCGCCCATGATGAACGAGTCCGCAAACATAGCCGCGAGTAAGATGCTCGAAGCCACTACCAAGTGGCTGCCCGGCGTGCGGTGCGAGGTCGAGATCTCCGGGCCGGGTATGACGTGGCACGGCGCGAAGAAAGCTGAGAGCTGGAAGAGAGGCGTGGAATGAACTTCATCGTAGGAGGCAGTGGGTACATGGGCACGCACTTGGCTACGGCGTTGCTGAGTGTGGGCAGGGAAGTCACGATTGTCGATCCGCTCGAACCGCCGCCCTCTGTGGAAGGCGCGATCTATCATCGGATGACAGGGTCGGACTTGGTGCTGACAGGTGCCCCCGAGACTATCGTGTACTGGCTGGCCGGGCCGAGGAACCACAGCTCACCTCGCGAGGTCGAGCTGCTCTCGCACATGCTGGAGCGGGACTTCGAGAGGTTCTGCGAGTCGATGCCCAAGGCAAGGGTAGTGCTGGTCAGTAGCATGTCGATCTACGACGACCCAGACAACACCTACGCCCGGCACAAGCGGCGCATGGAGGACATCCTTGAGTCGCACCACCTCATCGAGCACATCATTGTCCGGCCCGGCACGGTAGTCGGGTCGATACCCACGTATAAGACAGTGCTGCGCAAAGACCTCGGTGTACACGTGGTGCTGCGCTCGCTCGCGGAGACAGACGAGGCGTGGGTCAACCTGGAACTGATCCGGGCGTACACCACAATGCAGAATCTAGTCAACGTACTGTCGAGCGCCGGTGAATTCTCGCCGCTCAAGGCAGTAATCGAAGCCTATCTAACTGTCGCCCCCATGTCAGCGTTGTTTACCGAACTCAAGCACGAGGGGCTGCACTTCAGAGGAGACTTTATGGGCACGGTGAACTTCAATGGACGCGGCGTGGTAAGTCACGCCGGTCTGAAAGAGGTGCAGTGTGAGGTCGTCAGGACGTTTGCTTGTATCCGCGATAAGGAGATATTGTGGGTGTGAGATCGGACACTAACTGGCTAGGTACGGTTGCTACAATCGTAGCCATACTTGCTACCCTGACTACAGCAGTCGGGGGCTACTTCGACGTACGTTCACGCGGCGAGCAGACGCAATCTGAGGTGAAGCAGTTACGTGAGTACACTATCGCGGCAGTTAAAACCATAGCCGAACGACAGGAAAAGTTCGAGATGCTTGCGCTGAATAGATGGGCGAAGGTCGATGATGTCCTCGACCAATTGCTGACAAGAGGCGTGCGCAACGAGACAAACATCGCCTCAATACTCTCGGCGATTGTAGAGTTGACGGCTGAGACCAGGAGAGAAAAGGAGAAGTCGTAATGAAGTCACTCTTCGACGCACTGGGCGGGCGCAAGTCTGCCATGTCCTTCTTCAGCATGATCCTGATCGCCACGTTGCTCGTGCTGAACAAGAAGTTTGACTTGCAATTGACCGCCGCCGACTTGGCGACTATCGCTGCGGCCGGGATCGGAGGCGTCGCGGGGCTGGCCTGGAGCGACGCAAGCGCCGCGAAGTGACCTATGAGTGCGAGTAGTAACCGTAAAAAAATGGAGCTTTATCACTCCAATCCTGAGTACCGGAACGCTTACCTTGAACGTAATCGTAGATACAGGGAAACATACAAAGAACGAAGAGCCGAAATAGATAGGATAAGACGAACAGCTGCCTCTGATAGCCTCAGGGAGGCGCATAAAAAATGGTGTCGTAAGAATAAGGATAGACTCAAGAGCTACAACGCAGAACGTCCTATTCAACGAGCGTGGTACAACAAAGTAGAGGTGGCTGTTAAAGCGGGACGTTTGCGTAAACAGCCTTGTGGTTTCTGCGGTACGTCCGCTTATGTACACGCGCACCATGAGGACTACGAGCAGCCTCTCAAAGTTACGTGGTTATGCCCTTCCTGTCACAGCAAGCGTCATCGAGTATGTCGCTAACTATACGACAATGTTGGACGGGTATGTCCGATTACATAGATATTCGCAGGAACGAGGTGGTGTGGTACAGCGACGATCACAGGTACGCTGTCGCCATGAACTACACCACAGGGTGGGCGATACTGAGACGATATCTATATGCGGCGAATCGCAGCTGGAAGCCGACAGGTGCGAGTCTGTTCTTCTACACGGAGGGACACACGATAGCGGGTATTCGGCACGCGGCCCGTAGCTGGGCTGAGGAAGAGAGCCTACGTGAGCGACCAAAGAGCTAAACTGACACAGGACGATGGGCACATGTCGTACTCCCAACTCACGGAGTTCGCCGGGTGCCCACGTAAGTACTACCACCATCGCGTAGCGAAAGTGCTGGCGAAGCCTGCATTCGCGCTCGTGAGCGGCAAAGCCCTGCATGTGGGACTTGAGTCTCACAACAAGGAGCTGATCCGGGGCACGCACACTACCGTCAAGGATATCATCGATGCCGGGGCCGAACACATTCGGGCCACGCCCGAAGGTGACGACCTGGAGATCCCCCGGGGCCGTGCGATCGACCTCTTCGTCACTGAAGCGAAGCCCACGGCGGGAGAGTATCTCAAGAGCGCCGAGCCTGAGATTCTCAAGCAGGAGATCATCGGGATCGAGGAAGAGATCAACTTCACCCTGGGGGGCGTCCCCTTCCTGGGCTACATTGACCTGCGTACTACGGACACGGTGCTCGACTACAAGCTGATCTCGCGCCGCAAGTCTGCCAAGGAAGTAGCGTCCGACCCGCAGCTGATCCTGTACCGGGAGCACTTCAAGGCAAAGGCGGGCGGGCTCGTGTGTCTGTTGCGCGAGAGAGCTGTCGCTGAAATCGTCATGCAGGACACGACACCTGCGATTGTCGCCGGGGTACTGGACTGGGCCGCGAGTATCGTGCTCGGTATTCAGACGGCTAGGATCAGTGGTGTGTGGCCCCGGTGCGACCCGCGTGCGTGGCAGTGCGGGCCAATCTGCGCGTACTACGGGATCTGTTTCAAGGAGTAGTTTACCGTCGATGGCACGGTGGCGGTGTCGTCACCATAGCCTGCGACATCACATCAACCGCAGTTCAACTGCAAGGAGACTGTTATGGGAAACCAGAGAGACAAGCTGGACAAATTCTTCAAGGGAGCGGACATTGTGCCCGGTGCCTTTGTCAATCTGACGATTGCGAACGTCGCTTCGGAGGAGCTTGGCCTCAAGAAAGAACTGAAGGACGTTGTGTACTTCAGGGAGACGCCCAAGGGACTGGTCATGAACAAGGGGCACCGGACCACCTTGATCATGCTGTTCGGGGACTTCGACGAGCAGTGGGTAGGCAAGCGCGTGACCCTTTACTCCTGCGACACGCGCAGCCCGACCGGGATCTCGCGCGGGTTGCGCATCCTGGAGAAGGGGCAGGCCGTGTCGAAGGGACTGCCCACCGAGGCCGAGGCGTTCATGTTTGGAGTGTAGCGTATGGCGCACCGTCAACGTATCTGTCCTGAATGTCAAGAACCGCTCGAAGGCTCGTTCTGTAGGAACACTTTGTGCGATATCAAAGGCGATATACGAGACGCCTTCTTCGACAAGAGCATGATAGATCCGCTGTCGGTACTCACGGGACTCGCTGGCACGGGTCGTGTGTACTACGACACTGTCAGCGAGTCCCTTGTTTTGCGTGGCAGTTTGGATGCTCCGGTGGATACGATTCGTCTCGCGGGTACAAGCCCGCTTGAGGTCGAGAGGTTTGCCGAGCACGTCTGTTACTGGTTGAAGTTCACGCCGAAACAGTACGGCACCACACATGCAAAGCGGACCCTGATGTACGCAAGCAAGATAGGGTACGCGCCGCTCCCTGTTGTGGATTGGTCGGGACGCTTTCCTCTGTTGCAGCTCAACCCCGAGAACGACCAGCTCTATTTCCCCACGATCACGTCTGACCTAGGGCGGTACATGGGCAGGTTCCTGTACCTGGGTAGAGCGTTGACTCCCACAGACCACAACGGTTTGTTCGAGCGGTGGCTTGCGTCGTTCAGGTGCGCGACGAAAGTGGACGTGGACGTACTGCGCGGGTGGTGCGTGGGTGTAATGCTCCAGGCACTGCTCCCGAGCGGTAGCATCCCCGGCCTGCTGGTTGTGGCGCACGACAACGGCGCAGGCAAGACGGCGACAGGTGAGATGCTGGCAGCGATATTTGGAGATGCGCTTAGTGTGTTCTGGGCCTCGGAAAAGGACTACGAGGGCTTCATGCGCAAGCTCCTTGGCGGGAGGAATAGAATAGTTCTGATCGACAACCTCGTGCCCGAGGGTACGACGCGGGCGATCCATTCGTCTACGCTCGCTTCTCAGATAACACGCGAGAAGCTGACCGTGAAACGTATGTATGTGACAACCGGCTCGAATATCTGCGAGAACAAGTTCCTGTACATTCTAACGGCGAACGCGCCCCAGATGTCACCGGAATTGCTCTCGCGTGTGCTCGTGCTCTCGCTGGACAAGCAGGTGACCTCCAGTGTAAACTGGATCAAAGACTGGAAAGAACAGCGTTGGAACATACTGGAAGACCTGATGCACTACTGCATCGGACAATGGAGCAAGGGAGTACGTCCTACTGTGGACGAGACGTTTCGTTTCCCGGCCTGGAACGCGGCAGTCGCGCGAGTGTTGGGCACGATGCCTGCACTGCGCGGGACGCGACCGGCTATCGATTCGTGCTACGGCTGGGTAGTTGCGGAGATACTACGCGGCGCGGCACGTTCGGAACTGCCGGTGAAAGTCCTTCTCGAACTGTTGCAGATATCACGTTCGGCCGCGACAGCCGCTCTGCTACAGCAACAGAGGTTGACAGTGGACTTGCTGATCGTGGAGCTATCGATGAGTTCCAAGATAGAAGTGTTTGAGAAGGAGGGTGTACCTTGGGCAAAACTGATGTAGCGAAGATGTTCAGCGAGGCAGACGCCGCGACGCTGACAAAGGTGCGGAATAAAGGACTGCATTCTATAGAGCTGTCGCCGCACGAACGGAAGGTGATGCAGAGATACTGGGCCTTACTCAAAGCGCGTAGTAGAGAAGAAGGCTACAAGCCTTTCGGTGACTCTTCGTACCACGAGTGGCTCGAACAGCACGGACTGCCTCACCGACCCTACTGTGATCGGTGGTATCGACAGTGGAAGAACGGAGAAGAACGGCCGCGCCAGAAGCACTGTCGTGCGGCGACGCGGCTTCAGCACGGTAACTACCCAGGCAAGAGTCACAAGAGAAAGGTACAAGAATGAGTGCGAAGAAGTTCGACAAGGGCAAAACCCGGTGGGATCTCCTCCCCTTCCGCGAGATCGAGGAAGTGGCCGAGGTGCTGACCTACGGCGCGGCCAAGTACGGCGCGAACAACTGGAAGCGTGGCATTGACTGGGACCGGCTGTTCGCAGCTACGCTCAGGCACATGAGTGCGCTCAAGACCGAGGGCCGCGACGACCCCGAGTCGGGCAAGAAGCACCTCGCGCACGCGGTGTGCAACCTGTTGTTCATGATGTATTTCGACAACGAGAAGCCCCCGGGCAAGACTCTGATGGAGGTGTTCGAGGGCGAGGAGAAGGAAAAGGAATTCGACGATGTCCGCGTGCCGTCATCTGAGGAGTCATAACCCCGCCCCCGTGGGCGAGGCGGTAGAGTGGTGCCCCGACTGCGGCGCGGTGCGCCACTGCTACTACTGGTGGAGCCGCAGGAAGTTGAGGTCGAACGCATGGTGGTCGAAATGGCTACTGCCCCGAAAAAAGTAGAGATGCCCGAGGAGTACTCCGGCGCGATCCACATGTGGGGCTTCAACGCAGAGATGTACGACGTACTGCGCGAGAACTGCGAGATCGTCAATATCTGGGACGACCGCGCCATAGAGTACGAGGAGACCGAGGGTACGATCGCTGACCTGCGTGCGTTCCTGTCCGAGTACGGCCCCGTCATTGTGGTCTGCGGCGTGTGTTCGAGCGCGCAGAACAGGGCACGGGCGCTTGCGGAGATCTCGCTCTACCACACGCTTAAGTGGTCCGTGATCTCGAACAAGGCGATAGTGTCCCCGCGCGCCCGCATTCACGAGGGCGTGTTCATTGGGGACGGCGCGTACATAGGTCCATATGTCACCCTCAACGACGATGTCTGCGTACTGCCCGGCGGCAAGATCTACCACGATACAGTGATCGGGGCGGGGTCTGTCATCGTTGGTTCGGCGCACACGTTGGGGAGGGTATCGATAGGTCGGCGTGTGTGGCTCTGCGCTGGTGTCTGTATTCTCCCAGACGGGGTGATCCCCGACGATACGGTCATCAGCGCGGGCCGCACTGTTAAGTACCCCAGACCAGGAGACGACAAACGTGCGACCCCTTTACTGCCCGACACCTCCAATCATACAGAACTACGAAATAGCGAAAGCGACCCAGGTCCATTGGAGTATCCTGGCCCGACAAACTGAGGCTCTACTCCACGACAGGCTGAACCTGCCCGAGTCCGTGGGCGTGCTGCTCACAGACAAATGCACACACGCCCTGTTCCTGGCACTGATCCACCGGAAGACAGTCGGGCGCTGCTGGTCGGTGGGGATCCCCTGTGACACGTACCGTGCCGCAGTGGACGCGGCGTACATGGCAGAAATGGAAGTGCGCTTCATGCCCCCTGCCTACACGCCATTCAGTAAGTGGTCCTTCAGTGACTGCAAGATGCCCGTCACACTCGGGGGCGGGATCATTCCCCTCGACTGGTACACGCAAGAGAACGCGATCATCGACGCGGCGCACACAGGCTACTTCGGCATGTTCGACTTGGCCCCCAAGGAGTGGAAGGCTGTCGTGTGCCTGTCCTTTTTCCCGACCAAGCCGTTCGGCGCGTTCGGGGGCGGGGCGATGATCGGGCCGAAGAACGTGATCGAGGGGTCGCGCAGGATGGCGTGGCCGACTGAAGCGAGCGTCCGCTCGACGTTCATGTACCCCCAGGGAATCCAGTCCCTCGGGATCGCCTCGCGGCTCAGGCACTTCGAGATCACTACCGACATGCACTCGTGTTGGGAGGACACTGCGTCCCGCATACGTATCGTGCTCGAAGAGGTGGGGTTTACGCTGCGCTGGCCTTTCCAAGTGCCGCACGTTCTGTCCTTCACGCACAGCGACCCGAAGATGGTGGCCGAACTGCGCGAGATGGTGCGGACCATGGGCTACGAGACGGGGAAACACTACGAGTCTCTGTGTCCTGACCTGGAGAAGGACGTGGACTGGGTGTCCCTGCCCTTTATCTACCAGGATCTCCCGGACGAACTGGAAGAGGCGTACCGTGACCTATCATAGTATTCAGGACATGCTCTCCTACTTCGTCAAGCTGCTCGCGGACAACCCCAAGCTCGACCCGGGGCGGCTTGAGTATGTGCAGAACGAGATCGCACGCTTATCGAAAGAAACCCCTCCGGAGCGTGGAGCGTCCCCGGAGGGTAAAGCGTGAAGAGAGTCATCAAAGTCCTATCTGTGCCGCCATCATCTTGTGGAAGTACTCAGGCATCTGCCCGAGCTTCGTGTTCATCGCATTCACCTGCGCAGGAAGTTTAGCCTCTGACTTGATCTCTTTCAACCTGTTGATGAGTCTGAGGCTGATCGCAGTGAACATTTCTTTCCTGCTTGGCTCGGTAGTGAGAATGGAAACGTCGTACGCCTGACGCGCGCCGTCGATAATCTCGACTACGTTGTCCTTGGTCTTCAGGTACAGCTCGTTCGTCAGGGACTGGACGAGGTGGTTCACCGCAGGATCGTCTGGGGACGCACTGTTTGCAAGCAGCTGTACCAGCGTGTTGACGCTCTTGTGGATAGGCAGACGCTCGATAGTCTGCTGCAAATTCGCGCCCACTTCTGCGACCACGAGATCGCGCAGCTTCTCTGGATCTTTGACTGAGTAATCAACCCGCTGCCCGCCCACCGTACGTATGTCCTCAAGGAACTGTTTCTTCAGCTCCATGGCACGTTTGAAGTCTGCCTTGTACGTCTCCGGATCGTTTCTTCGCATGGATTCGTCGAGCCGCAGCAGTGTGCGCTTGTACTCTTTCTCGTCCGCACCCAGGCCATCGACGTACATTTCGGCCATGATCTTCGGCCCTGCATTCTGGACGATGATCTGCGCGTTGGCCGAGTTCCTGGTGTACTCGCGTACGTTGACGCCCACGCCACGGGCAATCCTGTCGAGCGCGCTTCGGTTGTACTTCGTGAGTAGCGACACGGGACCATCGTTGTAGTCGCTGTAGCTTTGGTAACCGCGCACGAGTGTAGCAGGAGCGACGTACGCAAGTGCTTCTTTCCACATACGACTTGCAGTCTCGCCCATGGTGCTCTTGTTATAAGTAAGTTCCCCGTTCCAGGAGTCTACGCCAAGTACGTGCTTTTCGAGCGTCGATGTCACGGGCGTATTGACTACGAAATTGGTGATGTAGTTCAAGAGCATCTGTGCAGGAAGGCTGATTGCGCCCGCTTTTTCCTCCATGTACTTGTTGATCTGGGCAACTACAGGTTTGGTCGCACCGGCGGGTTTGATAAACGGCGAGAAGTTCATCCACTGCGAGATGTCTATGCTGGTGATGCCTCCAGGTATGGGGAACATGAGCGTGCCTGCCATTCGCAGCATGTAGTCCATGGAGTTCTCGTCGCCCCCCAGCTGGTTCATGTCCGAGGGCAACATGTTCTTGGAGTACAACACACCCGCGTTCCAGGCCATTATGGTGGAGAACATATTGATGACGCGGCCGGGGTTTTCCCTGAGCGAGTTGTAGATGTTACGCGCAGCCTCCGCAGGGAAGCCTGGAACGAACGCGCCCATGATGCGCATCTCTCGCAGCGATCGCACCCAGGGGCCAACGCCGCCGAAGTTCTGGGCGAAGTGAGCCACACGCTCGAAAGCCGCTTCTTTAGGTACGCCTTCTATGTCACGGAGATAGCGGAAGAACGCCCATTTGTTCTTGCTGTCGATCTGACTGTATCTACTACCCAGGGCTCCACGTATGACACTATGGTCAGGATCAGCGAAGAAGTCCGTTGCTTCCTTCAGTGCCACATGGCTCAGTCCTTTCTGAAACTCAAGCGACCCCATCGTGTCAATTTCGTGGAGCAGGCCGAAGCGCGTCGCGCGGGAGATGGCTTCGGCGTGGATTTCTCTGTACATGGCGTCGGCCATCTGCATGGTGTCTGCCAGCTTACGACGCTGGACCGGCGTGGTGCCTGTGCCAATCATGAGTTCATTAAACGTGTTGGTACGCACCTCGTCCCAGGACGCGGCCTGTTGCAGCAATCTGCTCAGTTCGATCTGGTCGCGCTTGACTACCGAGTTGAGGATCTTGCGTACGCCCGATACGCTAGAATCCACGCTCATGCCCGGCGTGTCAGGCGCGCGCTGAATGAAACCGTATAGGACGGACTCGATAAACTCAGTCTCTACACTTTCGATTCCCGTCGCCTTGTGCGCCGCTGCTATACGCTGAGTCTCCGCGAAGTTTTCGTACAGCTTCGTATAACCCTCGGAGAAGTGATACCAGTATTTGGGGTGAGCTACATTGGCCCCACCAAAGAACGCTCCCGTGACACCACCGACTACGTTGCTCACCCAGGTGGCTATGTTGCCCATCATGTAGTTGTGACGCGCGTGAGTGTCCAGTTTGTCGAGTACGCCGTCTTTGGTACGCTTCTCGATCATTCCCAGAGACCGGGCGTCTGCCCCGGCTACACGCAGGGAGTCTTGGATACCCTTCACGATAGAATCCAGGACGTGAGTGTAGCCCGTCCAGGCGTTCATCTGCTTGATCAGCGATTTACTGACCCACCTGCCGTTGAGCGTGCCCCACTCTGTACCTTTGACGAACTCCCAGTTACCCCGCTCTGTGACGGGTATGTGGTTCTCGCTGTCCCGTACCAGTCCACCAAACTGCGCCACCTGGGCGAAGAACTCCCGGCGCATGACTTCGGTGTACAGTTTCGACATGCTGTCCGCACGCAGCTCGTGAGTCGTGGTTATCTTCCCTTGGATAGCTTCGGCAACGGACGAGACTGCCTCGACTACAGGAAGATACTCCCCCTCGTGTACACGTTTGCGTTGGATAAGATCTGCCAGGAAGCGAGCCGCTTCCGTGTTGGCTTCTCGTATCGAGTTACCTACCGGAAATTCGCGCGCCGTCCACTTGCCCTCGTTACCCGCCCAGTCTCGGTAGACGACACGGGCGTACTGCTGAGAGGCAGCAGGCTGGAAACGCATGAGGGGCGCGGATGGGGCCATGCGCATACTCTCTGTGAGCGTATCCGCGTGGAGAGCCATTCCTCTTTCTTCCAGCTGCTTACGGTACTCGCGAGTGACGTAGAAGCGGTCCTCATAGTCACCGCTGCGTAGACGCCTTGCTTCTTCCTTGGAGATCTCACCGATGCTCTCTGCTTGATTGATCACTCGGTCCTGCACGTATCGCTGCATACTCGCAATGTTACGTATCTGTTGCGGGAGAGTGACCGGCCAAGCGGACGGGTGCAGCGTGTTGACCAGGGCGAGTGTTCGCTGGTCTGCCAGGGACAACAGGTGCCCGCCGTCCTTGATATCCTCTGTGAGCTTCTTTATCTCGTGCGCGCTTGAGTCTGTCTGTTGCGCGAGCATACCCATCATGCGGCCCGTGACCTCGTAAGCAGGACGCGGCAGCAGTTCTGCCACGGACCTGCCCGGGTTCAGGCGCACGCGCATTCTACCGGCGGCGTCAACCACGCGCCTGTAGAGCGAACCGGACGGGTTGATGTTCATGTCCGCAGGCGTGGCGATAGGACTGCTACGCTCTGAGCCGAGTGTACGGAACTCAGATACCTTACGGCGCACTTGCGTGATCACCTCAGTCAGGTCAGTATCAAGGGGCCGAATGTCGTACGCCTTGATCTTCTCCATGCGTTTGTGGAACTGCTCTCTACTTGCGTCGAGCTTCTCCGCGTCTTCCTTGGCGATCCGCTTGCGTAGGCGTTCGATACCTTTGATGACTGAGGCCTCGGTCTGTACAGTCCTGATACGTGCTCCCGACAATACTGCCACTGCCTGTCGGAAATCGTTCATCATGTAGTGGTTCTCGGCTATACTCAGAGCACGCTGGTCGCGTACCAGTCCCGCAGTAGTCCTGCGCCACTCGGCCGCAGTCTCTGTCGCTACTTCGTGTACCCTCTGGCCGACACTGTGCAGCCCCATTTCGTGCGGCGTGTAGATCGCCGTGTCGTGGAGGTAGTCGTTCGACACACGTCTCTGCTCAAGGCTGAGTGATGTAGTGTGCCCCTGATCGAGGCCGACGCTGTTCGCATTCACAGGTTCGGCCGCGCCGTTGCTGATATAGGTAGTCTTGGCCCAACCCTTCTGAGCGAGCCGCCGCTTCTCTATACCGACCATGTCGGAAAGCTCTTTCGTGTCGAACGCCAGCTTGCGCTCTACCTTTATCTGTTCGGTAAGAGCGTCGATACCCGGCTGCATGGCGCGCGCGTCGGTGGCCCGGCCGCCCCAGGCCAGCTGTTGCTGAGTAGCAATCTGCATTCGCAGCGTGAACTCGGACAGGTCTGCGTTCGATCGCCTGCGCGCAGCTTCCAGGCCAGCACGCTGGATTGTGAGTTCGTGCAGCGCCTTGACCGTGAGCATGTCGCTTTTTTGCTCGGCCAGCCTGTAGGAGATCTCCAGTGCGACAGGGTCAGTATGTACCTGCGTGTCGTGCAACTGGATACGTCTGTCCACAAGCGCCATCACTTCGTCGCGGACGGCCTTGGGGAAAAGGCTGCCCAGGCCAGAGTCGAAACTCTTGACCCAGTCATTGTACTTACCTGTGGCGTACGCATTGTAGGCTTCCGTGCCCAGCTGCGACATGGTCTTGAACTGCGCCGCAGCAGCAATGGCGTTGTCGTGCGCTACCTGATCAAGTTCACCTGCCCTGATCTCGGCATTGACCTCACTCTGCGTGAGGTCGGCGTCAGACGCACCGGCCGCTCGTTCCCTGTCGAGCCTGATGCGCGTGAGGTCTCGCTGTCTGAACGCTTCTTGTCTCCGCTGCTCGACTGCGCGTTCGATCCCCTGCTCGCGCTCGACCAGATCGCGGATCTCTTGGTTGTACGCGGCCTTGTTCAGACGCAAGTGGTAGCTCTCGCCCTGTCGCTGCCACGGGGCGAACATGCGCCGGGTCATCTCCTGACTTTCCCCGTCCAGCAGGCGGGCCATGTCCTGAATGCTCTGGAGTGTAATGCGCTGGCCGTTGGCAGCGCGGGAGAGCAGTCCTGCATACGTAGCGTTCGCTGCATCGACACGGGTCTGGTCCCGGATGATGCCCTCGCGCTGCATCACGTCTTTCCACTTGTTGGCGTTGGCGATCGCGGCCGAGGCGTACTCCGGATTGGACGACTTGAGCCCCCTCCTGAACTCGCGCTGCCCTGCTCCGAGCTGTCGCACTACCTCAGGCGTCCGGCCGACGAACGTGTTGAACGCATGACCCGGAGCCAAAGGGTCCATGCCCAGCTCTACTATACCTCGTATGGACTGAGGCACGCCTGCCCTACCCATGGCCTCTCCCACGGGCGTACGCGCAGCGTGAACTTTACTGATCACCTTGGAGAAAGCCACGAACTGTGCCGGACTATCAACAGCGAACCCCGGAGTTTCGAGGAACATGGAGAGTATCGCACCGCCTGCGAATGCGGCGTCGTCCCAGTACCCCGCCTGTCCAAGTAGCTTCTTCTCTGCGTAAATGCTCGCCCAGTCCTGGTAGATGTTCTCTGTGCCGAGCTTCCTGTTGACGTAGGCACCCAGACTACCGGCGCGGTCGGAGTAACGCTGCTCGATCTTAGAGAGTCCCGTGCGCAGAGTTTCGTTCAGCAGTGCTTCTCCGATAGGAAGCGCGAGCAGCTCGTCAACCTTACTCACGCCTGACTTATCCACGATGAAGCTCACCGCGTTCTGCATCCAGGAGATAGCAGAAAGAAGAGGCACGCTCTCCATCTGTTTCGCGAGCGCGGCGTCCATCTCTATCTGCGCTGCACGGTAACTCCTGCTCTCGCTGGCGCGCGCCTGTGCCACGTCCGGGTTCCACTGCGGCTCGTTCATTTCAAGCTGGAGCAGTGTCGCCCGCTGGTCCACTACATTGGTCGCGTGTTTCTCAGCGAGTGTGTTCTTGAACCATTCCTTCTGCGCAGCGTTGCCATCCGTATTGATCCCCTGGATCAGCTTGCGGAACTTCGCGGACGGGTCTGGTTCCTTGCGGATCGCCGCGTCCAGTGCTGTCCAGCGTTCGCGCTGTCCTGTCGCCTGAAAGGTAATAGGCAGACCGAGGGGCACACCGGCGCTGCGCGCGGGTTTCTCTGCCTGTGTGTCAGCAAGTGCAAACAAGGGACTGAGTACCAGCTCTGCGTCCTTGCCCGCGAGCGTTTCGCGCAGAGACGAGTACACGTTGTCCCACGCCTGCGTCTCTTGGTCAGTGTGACTTATGCCCAGCGCACGGGCAGTCGTGTACTTGTTTACCTGCTCCGTGATGAAGGGGATCTCGGAGACTGGCAGTTCGTGCTGCTCCCGGACGATCGCTTCGGGTGGTATACCTACACCAAGTCGCTGCCACTTCAGAGATTCGTTCGCCTGCGTCCTGGTCTTGCGGAGGGCGTTTGTTACCGGAACAAGCGTCGAACCGATCTTGTTCCAGTCCGCATCCCACTCCTGCCCCGTAATGCCTTGGTAGAGACGATACATGTGCTCCGGGCTGACGGCGAGCGAATCCTCCACGGTGCCGTGGGTCCAGGCTTCCTCCACGAGTTCGAGCTGCTTCACATCCTGCGTGAACTCGTGCAGGTCGGCCCCGTACCCGGGGAAGCTCTTCTTGAAGGAGTCGTACATCGTCTGCCAGCGGGCCGTGACAAAGTCGCGCCGCACGTCGTGCCGAATCCTGGCGTTCGCTACAGCAATGGACAGACCCAGGCCGCCAATCAGCTTGTCTTCGTCCTCGGGCTTGAGCTTGCCCCGCCAGTCCGGCCCCAGCTCGCTGCGTGCTTTGCGCACCAGCTGCTCGGTGAAGTCGCGCTGATCGATATCCAGCGTCATGCCCTTCTTGCTGAACATGTCCCGAAGCTCGCCAAAGGAGGCCATGTCCTCCCCGATACCGTCAATGGTCTTGGGGTCGTAGGTGCCTTTGCCCCAGGCCATGGTCATCTCTTCGACCGCGACGAAGGGCAGAGCGTAAGGGCGCGCCCAGGAGCGCCACTTCGCGCCGATTGTGTTCAGGATAGTCCTCTCGGTGTAGTCTGGGTCTTCCATCTGCATGACCATGGCCTTGGGAATAGCGGCGGCCATGGTGGGATAGACCGACTCCGAGACGGGCTGTTGCGCCCAGTTTGTGTACTGGGCAGCAGGGTCTACCGGGTCTTCCTTCGGACGGGAATCAGGCTCGGCGTTCGCCAGAAACTGATTGTACAGATCAAGCTTGTCGTCCTGCTCGCTCATGTTCGTGTGTGTCCTGGTGTGGGACTACTTCTTTGGATTGTTCCAGTTTACTTTCGTCTTTGTTACGGGAGCGGCAGCTTTCGGTGCAAGGGGTGCGGGCGTCGGAGGCGGAGGAGGAGGCGCGACAATTTCCTTACTCGCGCTGCCCGTGGTCCCCAGATCCTGTGTCTTGAAGATACTGGTCAGCCCCTTGTCTGCCATCTTGCGGATAAGCAGCTGGCGCACAGTGACTGCCTCGGGACTGGAGACTGTACCGCCGTATGCCGCGCTGACCGCATTGTCCACGGCCTGCACAGCTGCTGCTTTCAACCCGCCTGTCTCCGGGTCGGCCGGGTTGACATAGTCAGGGTTGACCATGAGCTTGCGTTCGACAGCAGCGGCCTTCAAAGAGACCTCGTTGGTCAACATGCCCGCTCGCTGTGCCGCGACATTGTGGTTCATGCCCTGCCCGATGTACTCGTCGTACAACGTGGTACCGTACGCGTATTGCTGGTGGAGCGTCTGGACCTCGGAGTCGTTGGCCCGCTTGGCCTCTTCCAGTTTGATGATGTTGTCGCGGTACGCCCCGATCTCCGTGACCAGATCCTGATATGCGATACCCTCGGGAGAACCTGCCTCGAACGTCTTCTTTATCGTCCCTGTGGCAGTCAGGGCAGCAGTAAGCAACGCCTGATAGTCGAACGAAGTCGCATTGGGTTTCTTGGCTTTATCTACGGCTACCTTGGTGGCGTCGTTGACCTCTGCATTCAAGTTCAACAGACTGACCTTCTGTCCAATGCTGGTCGCTTGCGCAGCCTGTTTGTCCTTGAGCAACATGCGCTGCTCTTCCCCGCGTTTGATGATGTCTGCGGGCGTCTCAGGCGAAATCGTACTCTTGACCTGTTGCAGTCCGCTGTTGTATAGATCGTACTGTCTCTTCTGATCCTCAAGGGACATGCCGCCCCGGCCACCTGCTGTCTTGCCCTCGCGGTAGTCCATGAGCGCACGGACCGACTCGTTCGCCAACTTGAGCTGCTCGGGCATGTTCTCTGCCTGTACGTGAGCTTGAGAGATCTTAGCGAAAATCTCTATCGCACCGGGCGCTTCCCGCGCCGCCGCAATGAGCGCCTGTCGATAGGCGTCCTTGGCCGTGGACGACGCGCCGGGGACTTTGTACTGAACAACACGTTCAGCTTGATATACTCGCTGTCTCGCATCCGAAGGAAGCGGGCGACCGAGGGCATCCAGAGCCTCTATGACAGCAGTATCCACCGGACCCATCGCTGACTCGCTTACGACCACGCGGCCACTGGGAGATAGTATCGCGGTCTGCTCGCGACTGCCGGTGCGGGTGGTAATCGACCCCGTGCCCGCGCCCTTACGTGAGAGGGTCTCGTTCTTGTCGGCCTCACCCATCATGGCAACCCATGCAGACGCGAGGTCTGCCGTGTGCTTCTGCTCAAGCTGCGCCATGTCGAGCTTGCGCTGGTTGTCGTCGGCCTGCTGCCGCGCCTGCCTGAGCTGCACGTCGAACAGTTCAGTCTGCCGCTGACGGGTCTCTTCCGCGATGCGGTCGAGCTTTCGCCTGCGGGTCTGCTCTTGTTCGAGCGCGATCTTGGCCTGCGCGAACTCGCTGATCTGACTAAACTGTTCCTCGAATGCCATCACATCACCTTACGCACCAAAGAGGTTCCTGAACATAGTGTTGTACTGGGTACTGCCCCCGCCCGTGCCCGTCCTGGCCTTGAGCGCATCCAGGTACACAGACGCATCGCTGACCGCACTCTTGGCCGCCGAGCCGTAGTTCGCCGCGTACGCCGCTTCGAGCTGGGCCGGGAGCATAGCGGTGTCGAGCGAGTCCTTGAGCATCTGAGGCAACAGTGTCTCGCGGCGCTTCTCGGACATGGACATGAGCATCGCGGCCTCGTCCCTGGACGACGCGCCACCGAACGACATGCCGCGTGCGGCCTGCGCATTCCGCAGACGGCCCGCGTACTCGTCGGCCATGCCCGTGGTCAGCCCCTGGGCGAAAGTGTCAGTGAGGTACTGCCGCGCGGCCTCGCCCGCAGGGTCGCCCCGGAAGTTCGCCATCGCGGCGTCGGCCCGCTGCGACGCGCGATTCGACAGCGACGTGAACATGTTATCCATGCGCGCCATGACCTTGTCCACGTCGGACTGCGACAGGCCGTTCTGTGCGCCGGGCATGGGACGGGTAGTGCTGCTGCCGCCGCCACTATTGTAGCCGCCGCCACCACCGCCGCCCCCGGACGCGCCACCGCCACCACCGCCAACAGCTACACCGCTCCCGATGCCGTTCATGCCGCTACCGACGCTCCAGGACGAAGTGCCGTAGCCGTACGCGGGCGTGCGGTAGCCTGACGTTCCGTTCGGCCCGGCCTGCCCGGGCTGGTTGGCGACGGACTCGTCGGGGCTGACGCCGCCGCCGAAGGGGTTGGCCGCCGCCCATTCGAAGGGGTTCTGCTGACTGAGCGAGGGGTTGTTCTCGCCCCGGGGCACAAGATTACCCCCGCCCATACCGATCAAAGCACCCTGTCCACCTACCGGTGCCGTGCCGAGCGAGATATCGGCGGGCGTTTCAGCAGGAGTAGCGACCGGCGAGGGCGTGTTCCAGCCTGCGTCGGACATGGCAGCATCGACACCGAGCGTGTCGTTCTGCACCATGTAGCCCGCAGCGGCATTGCTGTAGCCCTGGGCCATCAGCTCGCGCATCTTCGCGAGCATTCGCTGATAGGTTGCATTACTCGTAGCGGACATTTGTGCCTACCTTTCTATGCGCCCACTGAGCTTCCGAACGGGAGGAAGATGAATGCGGGCATTAGCAGATTCATAGAGGGAAACGTAGTCGCTGGGTGGCATATCGACATAGCAAACATCGACGGCTCCAGCCCCGGAGTCGTACTACAGTGTACAGCAGTGCCTGTGTACGCCGTAGCCATAGCCATTCCGACGCCTCGGTTGCCGAGATTCGAGGCCAGTATATCGTTCTGTAGCAGATACCCGTTGCCTCTGAAAACCGCACGTCCCCAGCTGTTCGCCGCGAGCGTCGCTTGCAGTGCGCCTACCGCGTTGCGTAGGTTCACGCTCATGCGCAGCGTGTCGATTCGCGCGACGTACGAAGCCGAAGACGCGCAGGAGTAGGGGATCGTGGGAGTGATATCGTAGATCCCAGGGTTCGCGGCAGTTGACCAGGACACCAGCATCCCCCAGGCCAGCACGTTCGCGCTGTTGTTGTACACCGGGACTTCCCAGCTGTCCGGTCCCACCGACAGCCAGAGACTGCACGCGGAACCGCCCACGTTGCTTATGGGTACGCGGAGTACTTGGTGTTCCTGATCGAACCACCAGTTGGTAGCGGTGAAGGCCGAGGGCGTGGCCGTAGAGGCTACGATTGACCCCACACCGGTTACAGTAACCCCCACGTCGGTCAGGCCGCTCTTGTTGATGAGATCGTACAGATCCTGGCGTGTGACCGAAGTCCCCAAGCTGGTAGTGCGCAGTAAGCGAGCCATTAGAAATACCTCGGGGAGTGTGTTTCCTTGGCGTCACTCCACACAGGATAGTGATAACCGAACTGGTACGAGCCGGGCGTGGGGCCGAGCGCCTCTCCGTTACGCGCGCCCACGGAGAACTTGATGTAAGGGTCGCGTGTGATCACTGTGTACGCCCCGCCGTGGATCTGCACAGCTCCCATGGTAGTGGGGTGCATGTACGCGGCAGTGTAGCTGTTCGTGACGCAAGTAGCCAGGAGAGGCGTCCAGCCGCCGAACGCGACCATGGGCCGATACAGCGTGGCGCTCGTCCCGAAGGTCTGCGCCACCATGGGCCTCTCGGCTGTGGGCCACAAGACACCCCCGCGCATGTAGCCGTACGCAACAGCCGCTCCAGACGAGCTGACTGTGAGACCGTAGAGATCTCCGGCGTAACCGACCCGGTGCAGACCCGCACTGTAGGAGGACACAGGGAATACCGCAGCCACTGTGATGTCGTAGGACAGCCCTACTTCCCATGCGTTGAACCATACCTTGGAGACTGCGTTGACTCTCTCCAGGCTGTGCTTTATCCGGCGCGTGAACATCGCACCCTTGGTGCCTGCAAGAGGCGTGTAGCCCCAGCGCGTGTTGATCGAGAGCATACCCGTTGTCGTGTCGAGGGCAAGCATTCCCTCGGACGCCGCTGTGGTCATGGAAGCGACGATAGTGATGTCAGGGAACACTAGCCCCAGGTCTGTCGCGGTAGGTTCGCCTGTAGCGTTATAGATACCGCCGACCCACGCGGACAGTCGGTCCTTCGTCACAACCTCGGTGATCGCAAAGTCGTAGCCGGGTATCAAACTTATAGACATGGACGCCCCCAGAACCAAACGCGCGCCACGTAGAAGGGCTGCGGTCCAAGAGAGTACGCTGTGCTCTCCTGCGGCATTGCGATACTCGTCGTACCGCTTGCAGTGTACACCTGTCTGATGAGACCGTACGGCACGAAGGGCATAGTCACACCGGAGTACTTGCTCGCGTGCCAGGAGATCGGAATGACAGTCGGCTGCGCGATTCCGATATCGCTGTTGCTGTGGTACAGCGCGTAGATGTCTCCCGGAGAGAAGCTGGACGACAGCGAGTAGTGAACGAGCGCGTCCACCATGCCTATCGTGCGCACCACGCCGTACCCGGAGTTGGTTATAGCCTGCAAGTTGATCGTCGCGGGGAACCCTGTGAGCACGTCGAAAGTGGAGAAGCCCCACTTGGGATCGGTCAGTCGAGGGTCGCCTGTGACCCAGGGGATGTAGTTGAAGCCCGCGATCTGTGTGCCCTTGTACGTGCTACTGTCCGCGAAGACCTGATCGTTCCTCGGTATGCGCGCAGGCCAGCCCACGGGGAGCACTTGCGTGCCTGGACCTGACCGCTTGGTCCACAGGACGATCATGTCGTTGCCCGCGCCAATATTTACCGAGAGTGAGTTCGGGTAGAACGACGCCGCCGTCTCCGCTACGAAGACAGCCGTGTTTCCGTTGAGGACTTGAAGCGAGGGCAGTACCGCAGTGTACGAGCTACCTGCCACAATACCCGCTACTGTCACAGGCGCGACGACACCAAGCGTCACCGTCGCTTCATCGACGATACGGTGCATCAACGCTGTCGTCAGCGTCGCGCCGGTGTCAGGAAGATATCCGGGGACGATTCTCATGCCCACTCTCCTTCATAGGGCCACGCCGTTATGCGTAGTGCCCGGATAGCGAACGGACTGGGAGAGTCGCTCGTTATGCGGATCTTGATCTTCTGTCCGGGGACAACGTCCTGTAGGTTGATCTGCTCGAACGCCGTCTTGGAAGAAGTGAAGCTCCAGGGCAGCGGCGCAGGCAGGACAGGGTACACATAGGACGGCGCGACACTCAGCACCTTCACGTCCTGCCAGTCCTGCTCGTCCACTTTGCAGGCAACGGTGAGCGTGGCCGCCGTTGTCGCGGGCACCATCATCAACTGGACCCAGTCCCAGCGTTTCATCTGCCCGTAGTTGCCGAAGATAAACCCACGGCTTTCCTCGCGGTAGCGCACCGCAGTGTACGCCCCGTCCGTGTACCAGTTCGCTTTCTGCAACTGGTACAGGTGAGACGAGAACGAGGGCACAGTAGTGTAGAACGCCACGTCCGTGCAAGCCGTGCCCGGTACAGCGTAGAGATAAGGCTGCGACGCTGCGAGATCGTAGACGCACGTCCGCTTCGGGACGAAGCTGGACTCGCCCAGCCAGATATTGCTCTTCAGGTCGTAGATCACACAGATGTTGGGGGCCGTCGCGCCGTCTACAGGCAGGCACAGGTACAGCTTGTCGTCGAAGACGAACGCATGTGACGTGACCGCCTTGACCCAGTTTATGCGATCGATGATGTCCTGGATCGGCAGCGACACCAGTTCTCCCGCGCCGCCTGCCACGTCCCCGGTCACGCGCGCCATGGAACGCAGGCCGTCCTTGGCGAGGAAGAAGATATCCGCGTTCGTCTTGCCGCTACTGTAGACCGCAGTCAGCGGCGCGACGCAGCCCACGGACAAGGACATGGGAGTGATCTGACTGTTGGTCGTGTCGAGCGTGTTCTCGGTATTGGGAATCAACACACCGCTGCCCCAGACGACATCCAGGGACTAGATGGCGCTCTTCTTGAAGATGTAGAGACGGGGCTTGTCCGCACGGGCGGGCATGATCTTCGTGATGCGCCCGCCCCGGCCCGGATCGACCCGGATATTCTGGACCGAGATGCTGGCGAAGTTGTCCATGTCCCAGATCCCGGACCATGCGAGCGTGTCTTCGTAGTAGCCCGAATCGGTCAACCCCCCGATCCAGCCGCGCTGCTGGAACCAGCAGGCAGCGGACGGGCACCGGGCAGTGTAGTCAATCGAACGGTCTTCGTGAATGCTGACCGCACGCTCGTAGTTCACACCGTTGTAGGGTTCAAGCGCATAGGTGTACAGCACCGAGTAAGAGTACGTAGCTGAAGTCGGCGCGCCCGCGTACGTGTACTCTCGCGCATTGATCAGGTCGTGCGTGATCGAGGTGTACATGGACGCCATGGAAGCAGTCGCCAGCGTCCAGCCCCCGAGCCCGTTCGTCAGCCAGGGTTCCCCACCCCAGAGACCGGCTATCCAACGCGCGCCGCTGTCCATGTTCCAGCCACAGAGCGCGTCCGCGTAAACCCCCGGCCCGCCCATGGCCTGCGCGCCCGTGCGCTTCTTGCGCTGCCCCACGGTGTCGAGGATCCCGTTCTGGAGATAGGAGATCTGATTCTGCTGGAGGATGAAGTCGTCGTAGCCGCTGACAACACCACCTGCCACATCGGTGATGTTCTCTTCTACAGGGGCACGATCCCAGTCACCCTTCATGTTCGGCATTAGCTGAAGTCCTCCGGCACCACGCGCGACTGCGCGTCACCGAACATCTTCTCCTTGGCAATGACACGAGCGGCAAGCGCCTCGGCCCTCGACGAGCAGTACTTGCTCCGGTCACCCTCGCGCAGCGCGAAGTGGATGTCTGCCGCGGCTTGCCACATGAGGTAGTCCGCGTCCACCGACGCCGGGGGCACCTGCGACGAGCTGACGAGGCGCATGGGGCGCGTGTACCCGTAGTACTTGAACTCGGTCCCCGCCGTGGGGATGTTCATGAACCGGATCTTGCGATAGCGAGCTTCCGTATCAAGGGGGCCGAGCATGGACACCACCGCACCGTTGCTCGCGATCTTGACGACCCCGTCGCAGTCCACGCTCTTCCCGATGCTGTCCACGTACGAGAACAGGGCGGTCGTCGTGTACGGAGTCGCACCGACGATGGCAATCGACGCCACGATCTGATGTCGTCCCATGGGGCCAGACACCGCAGTGTCCTGGCCGTACCCTGTGACATAAATCGTCGCGGCGTCGCTTGCCCCCGTGCTCCAGACCTGGAGCACACCGGTCACGCCCGTGAAGACAGGGGTGTACCCCGCGTCTTCCCATTGGTAGGCGCTGCCGACGGTGTCGTTGCTGTAGCTCGTGGGGAAGCACTCGTCCCACCTGTCGTCGGACACGGGCAGCGCGTGCTTGTTGGTCTTGTCCATGATCCAGACGACGCGGTCAATATCCGAGGGCAGGACCAGCTCGCGGCCGCCCGCGTGCGTGATGTCCCCGACGCGCTGGAGTCCAGGCCAGGGCTGTACCCGTGCCCACTCATCGACGGCGCGGTTGACAGCGGCTTTGATCCTGTCCACGTAGCCGCTATCGTTCCGGCCTGTGAGCCGCTGGACCTCGGTTACTATGTCTCCAAAGGTTTTCATGAGTAGCATACCCTGATCTGTCTGACGGGAAGGTACATGCCCCTGTAGTACAGAAAGGCGGTAACTATGTCATGACTGTTATACCCCGTGGGATGAACGTGGTTTATCATCCCGTAGTAGGAGTAGACATCTATCCGGTACGGATCTGCGTCGAACACAAGACTATACGGAACGGCAGACGTAGGACTCGACAGGGATATGGCGCTCGCCCCCATCACAGTGGTAGGAACGTACGCCGCAGCCACTATAGCATTATCCTGTCCAGTCGTACTAGTCGTGCCCTCGCACATAGCTACCGAGTGATTTATCTTGTAGACGGAGTAGGCGCTATTGGCAACGAGCACCCCTGCGTCCTGAAGCGAGATAGCGCCTGTGTAAACCACAGGGTACAAAGCGAACAGCGTATTCCTGTTGACTATAGGAGGATCGTAGAGCGCAAGAGGCGCGCTCGTGATCGTAGCTGCGGCACGTTTGATAGCGTCACGTTCCGCGAGAGAGTTGTACCAGGGGTTACCCTGAAGATCGTAGCTTTTCATGACACCACCCGCACTTGAGCCGAAGCTGACGGATAGGACACTCCGCTGATAAGCCAACCTTCCTTGGTCACGAGCGTCAGTATCGAATTGGTTGTCGCAATCGAGATGCCGGTAGCGAAGTAGAAATAGATCACAGGCGGGAACTGCGTGCAGGGTTTATCGTAGGCGTCCACCGTGGCGACTTGCGTGTACCCTGTGAAGGAAGCCGACGTGTGCGCAGAATACTGCGCGTACACGGCCAGCACACCGACCGTCTCGTACGTGGCGGCTGTGGCAGTCACCTCGTCGGTAGTAGGGAAGGCAGGTGTGGCCGCGAGCAGTATGCGCTGTGTTTTTCTTGCAACCGTGTTTGTCGCACCCCACGCGCCCGCAGGATACAGGAACAGGCGCGGATCGGGCTGAAACTTTCCTACAGGAGACAACTCATCGAACGCCTCCTGAACTATCCTGTCTCCAAGCCAAGACATACCTACCTCGCTTCACAGAAGAACCAGGCACTTTCGGAGGAGAGCAGGGCGGGAATCCATGAAGACACCTCCGTCAGCAGATCACGCGGGGGCGCTCGGACCCCCGTAGTATATCACGCCACGGTAAACAAGTCACGACACCAATTGTCTACCAGGAGTTTCACGTCGAACTTCTCCGCGAAACGGGCTGCCTCCTGGATTTCGCCCTTCTCGATCTTCTCCATGTGCGCCGCCGCCTCGCGTAGGTCCGCTGCCGCAGCCGCCATGTCTGCCTTGCCCCCGGCCTCGGGAATGGCCCAGAGGAGGGGGTAATCCTTGCACGTTTCGCCAAGCGCCCCGTGCAAGGTGGACACTACCGCACTACCCGCAGCCATGGCCTCCATGGCACTGACGCACGAGATTTCGTCGAAAACTGTCGGATACAGCCAGATACTGCCAGTTTTCATCTCGTGGGCCATCTGTTCCCAGCCGACCCTGCCCCTGCCAATTACCTTCTCGCCGTCGCAACACGCCGCGCACATGTCAGCGAATGCGTACACGTCACAGTCCCGGCCCAGGTCAGGTATGTGCTGATACCTGAGCGTCGCCGCCATCTGCCGCCACGTCTTCCCGAACCCGTAGAAGAGGTGCAGCTTCCAGCCGTTCTCCTCGATCTTCGACTGCTTGAACGCCCGGACGGTGGACAGAAATCCCCGGTCGGGCGAGCTACAGAAGATCACGTTCCGCTGCTTGGGCAGCCCCGCGTACCTGTGGCGCTCGATATCCACCCCGTTCCTGGTAATGTACACCTTGTCATCTGGCACGGCGGGGTGCAGACCGCGCTGAAACGCGGACAGGAAGAGTACCTTGTCGGTCAGCGTGAGGATCTCTGGCGTCCACACGCCGTTGTCCCCCACGTCGTGCATCCAGATGAAGAGCTTACCCGCCTGGAAGGGGATCTTGGCGACCACTGCGGGGACGCGCCAGATGACGACAACGTCCCGATAGAGCTGTGGATCGAACCTCGCGGTGAAGCTCCAGTGGACGCCCTCGTACGTGCCCTCTTCGCAGTTGAGCGTGCAGTAGACCTGGACGTTCCAGCCCAGCTTCGCGAGCGCCTTGCTCACGTCGTAGACCATCTTCTCACTCGCGCCGATCCCGTGCTGCATGGACGCCGGTCCCCACGGCTCGTGCGACGTGCCGCACCAGAACGCGATTGTCTTCTTCCCCTTCTCCGCGCCAGGCAAGCCGCCCTCGGGCGTACCGATTCCCTTGGCCAGATAGTGCGGAGAGAGCAACATGTGGCGCATCATCTCCTGCGGCCGGGGAGATATCGACACTTGGCGCATGGCCTCCTGCATCATCATCTCCGCATTGGCCCACTTCTGAAAGTCGTCGAAGACTGCTTTGACCTCGGGACAGGTGGGCCTGGAGTCAAGCGCACGCTTCGCGGCCTGGAGTGCCTCCTGAGGACGGTTGAGTTCACGGAACGCTGTAGCCAGAATCGCCTGCGGCTGGTACACGAGCATGTGTGGCTCGCACGCATGGAGCGTGTCGGGCATCTGCAAACCATCCCCGATCTGGGTCTCGGTGATGCAGTTCAGCCAGTTCTCGATATTGGCCCAGATGTTCGCGGCCATGTAGTGCGGCCGGGGGTCGGCAGGGTTCACCACGCTCGCCTCGGTCGATACCTTGAGGGCAGAGTGGAACATGCTCAGAGCGGAATAGCTCCCGGCCATACCCAGCTTCGCGGCCATGATATCGTCGGGGTTGCCGCTCAGAGGGCAGAACTCGTGGTAGAACTGGATCGCCTCCGCGTTCTGGCCCAGCCCCCGCGCCGCGTTGCCTAGATAGAAGAGCGTGCGCGGATCCTTGTCTCCTTTGACATGGTACTCGTTGTACAGGATCGCGTAGTTCCGCAGGTCGCTGAACTGATGCTCCTTCGCGCCGACGTGCCGCACGACTACAGGGCAGGACTGGTCGCGGGCGAAGACAAGCTGCGCGGTAGCGTTGGGAATCAAGGTCTCGTGGCACGCGCCCTTCCAGATGTAGTCGCCCTTCGTGATCACACGCTCGCGCCAGAGCACTGTCGTCGCGTCGCCCTCGGGGCCGATACAGTAGTCGTACTTGAGGAACAGCGCGCCGCGTCGGCCCTCGGCAAATACGTTATCTACCACCTTACGCAACATCGCTCCCTGCACGAGCACGTCGTCCAGATCCAGCCACATGAGGTGCTTGTTCTTGGCCGCCTCGAAACCAATGTTGCGCGCCTCTGCGAACGAGCGCAGAATGCCCGACTTGTAGTGCCCGTGCGCCGCGAACTTGGCGAACTCGGTCGGTAGTTTCTTCTCCAGGAATTCGAGCAACGTCTTGTCCTGCAAGTCCCCGCGCTCGATCACCTTGCAGCCCTTGATCCGCTTGCGCATCATCTCGGGCGTGCCATCGGTCGAGCCCGTATCGACGACGATCACCTCGTCCTCGGGGTGCGTCAGCCAGTCGAGGGACTTAGCGAACTTCTTGATGTTCAGCGCCTCGTTCTTGACGATGAGGCACAAGGACAATGGAATCAGGGGGCGGTTGGACATCGCTACTCCTTGGTCTTGTCAGAAGGGTTTCCGATGTAGAACTTACTCTTCTCGTGCTTGGGAATGAACGCCTCGTCGATGAAATACTCTTGGAACTTGCGGACGTTGGTGGGGTCTTTGAAGAAGTCGTGGATCTTGCCGTTGATCACGTAGAACAGTTCCTGCGGAATCTCCGCACTGTACCGAAGGTTCCCGGTCTTGGAGAGTCCGCTCGGGCGCGCGAGTGTCTCGACCCTACGTCTCAGTAGCTCGCTGTACTGCCGCGCGCGCTCTGGAAATTTCGCTCTCCACGCGAGGGCCACGTTCTCCAGCCACTCGTTGAGCGCCTTGTCCTTTATTATGATCTCCATTCTTCGCCTCCGCAATTGCCAGCGCAGCGGCTATCTCAAGCCGCAGTTTGCGTACGTGCTCCGCGACCATGGTACGATGGCACGCGAATTTCGTGAAGGCGTAGAGATCTTTCTCGATCTCTTTGAGCTGCGCTTCGAGCGCGGGGTAGTTCATGGGGCGGACCTCCAAAATAATGGGGCCGGGGTGTAGCTACCCCGGCCCCTGTGCACGTAGAGCCTACGGAACATACGCCTGGACGAGGCCAGCCGCGATACCGGCAGCCTCGTGGCGGTAGAGAAGGGTGAGGTGCGCGCTCATCTGGAAGTTGGTCCTGATGCCGTCGCGCGGCAGAATCTCGCGCTTAACGGTCTGGAGCCATCCAGTGGCGAACCAGTTCGGGTCGATGCAGAGGAACTCGTTCGTCGAGGAACCGCTCGACGTGAGGTTCCGGTGCAAGTGGACGTTGACGATCCCGAAGTCCGACTCGTACTGCGAGACGGTGACGATCTGCTTCTTCGTCTCTGCGTCGATGAACGGAGTGACGCGAGTCGAGTAGTTCGAGATCGTGCGCTTGAGCTGCGGGCCGACGAACACGTCCGTGGGGTGAACGTCGCTGTTTCCCCAGCCGAGCTGCATGAGGTTCGTGAAGATCGACTCGGTGAACGTGATGCCCGAGAGGTTGGTCTTGTTCGTCGAGAGGCAGTTCATGAACCCGTTCATGCTGCACGCGGTCCCGGTCGTGCCGGTGATCGCGGAACCCTTGACGAGAGCAAGCTCGATGTCCTTCTTCAGCTCAACGAGCTTCTTGCCCTCGTAGTACGTCACGGGGTCATCCATCCCCGCGTGCGAGACTGCGCGCTCCACGTCGGAGATCTGCGCACCCTCGTAGAAGATCTGTGCGATGTTGCTTGCGCGCGTCGGCACAGTGAGCGACTTCGCGGTGAAGGCGATACCTTCGATAGCGGCGTTCAGCGCGGCGGCACGGAACGTATCAACCTGCCACTGAACGAACTGGTTCGAGACAGGCACTTGGCGAAGGCGCGACAGGAGCGGCGTGTCGTAGGGCGACACGTTGTAGATACCGTCCTGAAGGTCTTCGCGGATCGAGGCAGTCGAGGTAAGAGTCGATGCCGTGATTTCATCCCACGTAGTGAGCTGGGCCATTGTTTAGCCTTTGGTTTTCGTTTTCAACTCCTGGACTTGTTCCCGGAGCTTCTGGTACTTGGCCCAATACTCCGAGCCGCCCGACTGCCGCATCTTCGCGGTAATGTCAGCCAACTCGGCGTTTGCGGCCTCCAGCTGCTTGCCTGCTGCCCCTTGCGACATCGCGGCGAACACACCTGGGGTTGGAGTCGTCACCCCTGCACGTTGCGCCGCGCTTGGCGCTTGGGGAGAGCCTTGCAGTTGCGCTGCCAGGGCGGCCGCCAATATGGGACCGTGGGGATGCGACCTGAGCAATTCGTCGCGGGAGAAAATATCTGCCGCCGCGTCCATGAGACGCTTGTCTCCTGCCGCTAACCCAGGGATCATCTGGCTGGCCTTCTTGGCCGATTGCGCTTGCAGACTCTCAAGCCTCTGCTGTGCCAAAGCCCGGTTTACCTCATCGAGACGCGCACGGATGTCGCTCAGATCCGATTGCGACTGTGCAGGAGTTCCGAGGGAGCTATTCGGATTGACCGCTCCGTCGGGTTGCGGGCGACTGGCAATCCGGTTCTGGACAGCCTGTCGCTCATCTGCTGCAAGCAGTCGCGCACGAAGCTCAACGTTCTCGCGCACGGCAGCGGTGAGGTTTTCTTCTGCCTGTTTCTTCTGGCCGAAGATCGCATTGATCCTGGCCTGTACCTCGTCTACTGCGCCCGGAGTTTCAAGCTGCGGGTCAGCGACAGGGGTCGTCTCGGGGGGCGGCGTTTTCTCGTCCACTACTCAGTCTCCTTATCAATCGGCCACAGGGCCGAGATGTTATTCGTGGCAAGGCGCAGCCCACGCAGCGCCCCCACACAAAGAAGAATCTTGGTCTGATCTGTCTCAGCCATGAGCGCGTCAAAGAGAAACTGCGTACTGCGCGTCAGCTCGTGCTCAACTGCACCATGGTACTCTGTCCCCACGGCCTCGGCCTTGACCTTGTTAATGAACGCCGCGAATTCGGCGTGCTCTTTCAGGCCCGCAGTCTTCTCCTCGAACGTCATAGTTCAGTCCTTCAAAAATCGGCGGCAGACGGGTTCCGGTTAAACCGGGCCGCCCCCCTGTCCCGCTGCCGCCTGTTGTTCTTCGATTATCATACCGGCGGCACGCTTCAGTATCTGATTCTGCTGCTGCTCCTCAGGGCTCAAGAGCGCCACCTTGCCCAGGTTCGTGTCGAACCGTGCGGCAAGATACTGGTACAGCACAGGCAGATTGAATTGACCAGAAGGGTCTTTCATTGCCAGCTCCAGCAAGCGGTAGCCGCCCTCAAGCTGCTGCTGTCGATCTATGTTACCCGGAGTACCCGCAGGCACAAGCTGATAAGCGAAACCAATATCGCTCTTGCGCACGACACCGGGCTCGGGCATTCCCTGCACGAAGAAGAACTCCTCGGCCGGTCCCATCTCGATCCAGAGATCCCAGACCGCTTGCCAGACAAGCTTCATGACTTCCTGGAAGTTGACGGCCTCCATCATGCCCATGGCCGCCGACGCAGACGCCACGGCACTGGCCTCGGTAGAGCTGCGGCGCTCCAGTCGCCGTCCACTCGCGGCCAAGTCAGCCGTGATATTCCCCAGCGTCTGGTCCACGAACCCCTGGATCTCGCCCTCGGCCGTGAGGTATTGCTGAAGGTTCCAGGCGTTGCGCTGGATCTCCCCGAAGTCCCCCGCCTGCTGGACCTCGATCACCATGCCCGGGGACCACTTGATCCTGCGTGCCCTGGAGCCGGAGGTCACACGCTGGTAGAACACCGGCGCGAGCGTGATATCGATCGCGTCGCTACGGGCACGGTACAGCTTGTTCAAGTGCTTCTGGAGATCCTTGAACATGTGCCCAATGCCCCGGCTCATGTACGGGCGGCGGCAGAGCGTGTCGAAGTCGAACCTGAAGACGGGCCAGTGATCGAAGGGGTACACGTACGGGAGGATAGCGAGCACGCTCTTGGTGTTCACGTCGTACCAGACGACGCAACGTTCGTTCAACCCGTCGCCGTTGTAGTCCATGCGACAGAATATCTGGTAGACCTCGCGGTGATACTCTTTGCTCGCGCTGTTGATCCCGCGCTTGGCCTCAAGGTTCAGCTCGTACTGCGCCACTCCCGCTCCGGAGATCCCCACGCCCGCGATCCCCGCCCCGGCCGTGCCCGGCATTGCGCCGTCCATGTTCGTGTCCGCGAGCACTTCGCCCACCTTGGTAGGATCGAGCATTCCGTCCACTGCCAACTGCTTGAGCTGCTCAGATGTGAACTTGTGCCTGATGCAGACGTAGTCGGCAGTGTGCGTGTCCGTGCCGTGGATGGGCATGATCACGTCGAAGGGATCTATCGCGGTGAGCTTGGGCTTGTTGGCGATGATCCTGCGGTACTCCATGCGTACGAAAGGCGCGCCCTGCATGAGCTGTTGCGAAACCGCCACCGCAGCCTGCATGTCAGCAGGGTCTTGCTGGTCGAGGCCGTACTCTGCAATGACAGCCTGCACCACCATGTTGATGTCGGGCTGCTTCGACATATCGACTACCTTGGAGGCCACGACCACACGCGAGACCAGCTCGCTGCGGTAGTCCCAGCTCACGGCAAGATAGCCCATGCCCCTGTCGCCGCCCATGTTCTCAAGCAGGAGCTGCAACTCGCGGGCGACGCCCTCCATGTTGAACTTCACCTGCCAAGTGAAGAACTGCTCGTACTCCGGCGCGGCCATCATGGCCTTGGGGTTGCCCGCCCAGAAGGAGCAGACAGGCTCGGCCTGCCAGACGAGGTTGAAAAGGGTCGGCTTCCAGCGACGGAGCGACCGCTTCAGCATGGGGACAGAGGTCTCGCTGGCACCGACCCAGGGTTTCGCTTTGCGCTCGTCCTTGCCATCGATCAGCTCGCGCACGTCCTGGCACTCGCTGACCCAGGAACTGCGAGCCTCGTCGTCCGTGATAATGCGTTTCGCAAGCTCATCGATACGGTCGTTAAGCCCCTCAAAGTTGAGCTGCCCCAGCACCTCGATATTGATCGGATTCTTAGAGCGCATTCGCATTCCTCCGGGGGCTGTACCGTCCGTAGTATATCACAAAGGTACAGTTAATCACACAAGCCTTGCGCAAACAACCCCTTCTGGAACTCCTCGTACTTGGCCGGGTCGGGGAAGTCATGGTACACGGTATCGAGCGGAATAAGGATCGGATTGCTGATGTACCGCTTGGTGTAGGGGTCGATCTTGCCCGCCCTGGCGTAGTCCTTGTACAGCTGCATCCTCGCGTGCTTGCAACAGCAGCTGTAGTCCACGAGGTAGAAAGGCAGCGTTTTCTGCTTGGACGAGGCGGCGTCAATGGCGTCCTGGACGAAATCAGGCACCTCGATCACCCTGCCTGTGTGCCTGCGCGCGCCCATCTGGTAGCGGCCAATAGACGGCCCCCAGTGATAGTGCTTCGCGTTCACCATTGTCTCTTCTTCGTTCCAGAGAAAGAGCGTCACCGAGCGCCACGCCCAGGCCACCGGGTCGTCGAGGCACGCGGGCAGCCAGGACATCCAGCCGGGGGAGAACCCCTGGTCGTCGTCCGTGTCGCAGACCCAACGCGCACTGTTGCCCGTGCGGTCGAACATCTCACACATCTCGTTGAGCACGGTGATCCACTTCTGCCCGTACTCCGGACTCATGACAGGCACGGACGGTAACATGACGAGCACATGCGGCGTGTTCTTGTACCGCTCCACGATTTCGAGCACCTCGGGCGTGGCCCGGGGGTCGGGGGCAAGGACGACGAAAGTCTTCACGCCCGCGTAGGGCACAAGCTCGACAAACAAGCGCAGGACGTTCTCAAGCTCGGCGGCCCTGCGGTAGCAACGGGTCAGACAGAGCAGGTCGTACGTAGCCATATGCACCACGCATTCATCATCTCATGCCAAGTGTTGTACTGTCGCTCCCTGGTGAACGGCAGTCCTCTGGGTGTCTCTGAAAACGGAGAGTATACAGTCTCGCCTAAAATAGACCGCGCTGTCCAGACGCGGCGCGAAGAGCCGCTGTAGCGTTGCGGCACCTGATAGGAGCACCTCTGCTCCATGGCGATCCACTCCCAGATATCCACCGAATGCCCCGGGGGCAGGCGCACGTAGTTCTGTCCCGCCAGCTGAAAGACCACGAGCGCGCCGTCTATGCCATCGGGTTCCCACATGACGGGAGAATCCCAGCACTCTTTGCCTCCCCTGATCAGGCTCGGCGCGAACGCGCACTTGTACTTCTTCTGGGACACAAGAAGCACATCGCGTGATCGGAGGTAATCAAGCTCAGACCACATGGACACATGCGGGACGAACTCTGGTCTGGCCCAGACGGTGTACCTGCCGTTCGTACGGTTGACCGCGTCCCAGGCTTTGTACACGTTCTCGACATTCCAGATAGCGGCCCGCACTTCTTCGTGCGCTTTCTCCGCGAATATCTTCCAGCACGAGGAGAGGTACTCGAAGTCCTCGTCATTGATCTTGTCCGTGCGCCAAAGCAATATCACCTTACGAGGGGGTAGTCGTGGGCGGCACCGCAGCGTCGTCGCGCTTCTTCTTGCGCACGCCGTAAGCAGTGGCGACGGAGGCAAGGAACGCAGTGATCGAGATCCCGAGCGCGGCCCAGTTCCCGGACACGGCGTCCTTGATCACGAGTCCCGCTTGCGGCGCGGAGTCGGCAACGGCACCTGCGGCGTCAGAGATCACGCCGCTTGAGCCCTTGCACGAACTGAGCGCGACAACCAGGACACACGCGAACAGAAGCTTCTTCATTGTTAACCTCGGTCTTTCCTAAGAGCTACGTGTAGCGCGACATGACATCTACGGCAAAGCCAAGTTACTTCAAGGGGGCGGGCGTAGTCGAAGTGGTGACCGTCTACCTCCATATCTGAGCCGCAATGCGTACAAGGTCTACGCTCTATAGTACCCGCGCGCAGGGCAATAGCTACGGCGCTTGTAGCCTTTATCTTCTCGGCGTTTGCAAGCCGCTTTCGACGACTACATTCTTTTCCTTTGGCAGACGCGCTGTACTTTCGAGCAGCAGCGCGCAACGCAGCTTTCCTCGCAGGCTGTTTATCGTGTAGACGATCGTAAGCGTTTTTAGCTTCCTTCTGCTCAAGTGTCATAATGGCTCTTTTTCTCACGCTCGATCCTCCGCTTCCTCATCTAGGTAACTGTAGCTACCGCTCTTGCTAAAAACAGGGAGATCGTACATTACCGCGTACCTGACGACATCCGCAAAGTCCTTATACTTCTCACCGACTTTTAAGTTTCCCGAGTCCAGTTCCTTGTAGCTCCAAAGCAGTAAGGAGTTCTGCACATTACGCAGGTGAGACATAAGGCTGAGACGGGGCCTGTTAGTGACGCTGCTAAGACGGAAGGCGTCTCTCAGCTTCTGAATGCCCCGGTCCACGTCGTTGTCTACCCGGTCATCGAACAAAAGATTGTACGAACCCATCGTTTCCACGAACGAGTCGTACGTCTGGCCTAGTACCTTGGCGTGCGCGCGACCAAACGTAGGATCGCAAAGTCTCCACTGTACGTTCTCTCGCCCTTCGAGTGATTTTATATGCCCAGCAAGGT
>SXGU01413446.1_pt1 | contig 41168 bp, 23 predicted proteins | sample 3174531 | NCBI WGS metagenome assembly SXGU01 (sample SAMN11356863, study PRJNA531348) | freshwater metagenome | isolation source: freshwater sample F1-140 | place: China: Fuxian Lake, Yuxi | collected 2017-12-25 | reverse complement strand
CGCGCACTCGCTGCTTGCACCGTACTTCGATCAAGACCCGCTGGACACTGCACTGCGCCCGATGCTCGGTGAGGCGTTCACTTTTGATGCTCCCACGCGCTGGCTGAGTGACGACACGGCAATTCTCGAACTCTTTCACGGACCGACCGCGGCGTTCAAAGACTTTGGCGCGCGGTTCCTCGCGGCAGCGATGCGGCGGCTCGTGCCGAGCGATGGCGTGACGACCGTGCTCGTTGCCACCAGTGGTGACACTGGCGCAGCAGTCGCGTCGGCGTTTCATGACTCGCCTGCTTTTCGGGTGGTGATTCTCTATCCGCGCGGGCGCGTTTCGCCGAGACAAGCACATCAACTTGGATCGTTCGGCGAGCGCGTGCAGGCGCTGTGCGTCGATGGAACATTCGACGATTGCCAGAGCATGGTCAAGAGTGCTTTCGCTGATGCACGCCTGTGCGCACTCCACCGACTCACGAGCGCCAACAGCATCAGCCTCGGACGACTGCTCCCGCAGATGGCCTACTACGCGCACGCTGCGCTCTCGTCTGTCGCAGATGGACGCGGTGTTCCATCGTTCGTGGTTCCCACCGGAAATCTCGGGAACGCCGTCGCGTGTCTGCTTGCGCGTGAGGCTGGAGTGCCGATCGATCGCGTGGTCATTGCGTGCAACGCGAATCAAAGCGTCTCGCGGTTGCTCGAGACGGGTGTGTACGAACCACGCGCGACAGTCCCAACACTCGCCAACGCGATGGATGTCGGAGCGCCGAGCAATGCCGAGCGACTCGTGAGACGATTCGCCGACCTGCGAGGAATCGAAGGTGACTCGGTCGATGACGATTCCATTCGCACCACGATCGTGCGGGTGTTTCGAGAACACGAGACAGTGATTTGTCCGCACACTGCATGTGCGTTCGAAGTGCTTCGACGAATGCGTGCGCGCGGCGGTGCACAGGGACCGTACATCGTTGCCGCGACAGCGCATCCTGCAAAGTTCGAGACGATCGTTGAGCCGCTCATTGGTCGCACGGTTGAGGTGCCCCCGGCCCTTTCGCGCCTTCTTGCGCGTCCTTCACACTCGACGGCGATCGCACCAACGGTCGATGCGCTCGCGTCGGCGCTCTAACCCCCCCGTTGCGGGCAAAATCGAACGCCCTCGCAGTGGATTCTGCCCGCAACTGGGGGTAGGTTGGCGGAGTGCCGACGATGCCTCCACGAGTCCCCCTTGCAACCGCGTGCGCAGTCGTTGCGCTGACGACCGCCACAACGGTCGCGTCGAGTGCTCCCCCTCGCTACTTCGCAGCTCCAGTGAGCGGACTCGTGCATTTGTGTAACGCGGGCAATCCACTCTCGGCCGCTCCCATTCATGTGACAGCGCTCGCAGAGGATGGCCGCGTGGTCGGCGAGGCAAACTGCGGAACGACGACCGGCGAGTCGCGCCCCTTCGTGACCTCGGCGAACAATGTCGTCACTGAACTTCCGCATGGCACCTTCATGTTCACGAAGCCCGTCGCGTTCTTGAACGCGGGCCGCACACTGCTCGTGGGTGATTGGTGTCCGCTCGTCACGGGAACATGCACGACTGCACTCGCCATCGCAAACAGTGATGGATCGCTCACTGTGCTCGCCGCATCTGGAACCTCATCGTCGTACCTCGACAGCGCCAACGAACACGGTTGGGCCGTTGGAGGCGGCGGCGCGAGCACGAGTGGCGCATGGCGCATCCGTCCCGACGCGACACTCGAAGTGCTCGAGGCACCAGGCGCGTGGGGGCTTCAACTGACCGGCGTCACCCTCGGAGGAATCGCAGTCGGAAGCGGCTATGTGAGCAATCAACTTCGCGCGATCCGCTGGAGTGCTGCGGGAGTCGCCGAGGTGCTGCCGTCGATCGAAGCGGGAACGAGTTCATTCGGCGCTGGTGCGGGCGTCGATGGCAGCGTCGTCGGATCGAGCAATGGACGGGCCGCGTGGTGGCTTCCAACCCTGCCACCTGTGTCACTCCTTCCAGTCGGCAGTTCGAGCGTGGCAACGCACATGGCTGGCAACTCGATCTCGGCGAGTCCACTCGGGTATGCAATCTTTGGAACACATCAGAACGAGCTGCGGCTCTTTCGCGCTCCAAACGGAGGCGCGTGGGTCGATCTCTCGGCGGGATACACCGGTCCAACGCTGACCAATCTCGAAGTGATCGTCGCCACACGCCCTGATTTCATGATCGCGCAGGGATTCACGGCGATGTACGAGCGCGTCTCACTGCTGTGGACTCCGCAAGGGGGACTCGTCTCACTCGCGTCAACGATCGTGAATCCGCCAAGTGGCACGCAAGCGCTCGTGGCACTCGACGCGAATCTGTCATTCACGATTCTTGCGGAGGCTGGGTTCGGTGGCGCTCCATTTCGATTGCATCAACTCTCTGAAGGCGACACGAACGGCGACTCCGTCGTCAATGGAACAGACCTCGCGACGCTCCTTTCGCAGTGGGGAGTGATCGCAACGACCCACCGACTTTCCGCAGACTTCGATGGGAATGGCACTGTCGACGGACTCGACCTCGGCATCCTGCTCGCGCAGTGGTAGCGGCCGCTCATGCACCGCGTAGCACGCGCGCGCGTAGTCCACTCGCTCGGTGAATGCGCTGCTCGACAGCGCTGCGAAGAGACGCACGCGTCGCGATGATGAGCACACGGCCCGTTGTCCTGGTGATCGCCGTGTAGAGCAACTCGCGCGTCACAACGGGGGAGGCGTTCACTGGCAACACGATGATCACCGACGGGTACTCCGATCCTTGCGATTTGTGGATCGTGATCGCATATGCCGCCTCGTGGCGCGGCAACTGCGCGATCTGCAGCGGAGCGTTCGTGCCGTCGATCTGAACTTCGAATTCGCCCGCGCTATTGCGCCGAACGATGCCAGTGTCGCCATTGCTCAGCCCCGTGACGGGATCATTCGCTGTCACAATGATTGGGCGCCCTTCAAACTCTTCGCCGTCGGCCGGATCTGGATTCGCCGCCTTTCCGACCCGCTTGGCGAGCATTCGGTTTACGGCGAGCGATCCATCACGCCCTCGTCGATGGCCACAAAGAATCTGACTCGCGGGCAATTCACGGTGCGCGTCGAAGCATGCCGCGAGTGTCTCGTCTGCGCTCGTGACCTCGTGCCAGCGCACGGATGCACTGGGGTCTTCGCCGAGGATCGATTCAACCTGCTCCCACGATCCGTCGTTGACCGCTCCGGCGATGCGCGCAACCACGCCATCGACTGGGAACCGGTAGTTGTCAGTGAGCCGCACCGTGCATCCGGCAAGGGGATGGTCCACATCCTCTGCTCGTGGAAGCATGTCCGCGAAGACAGAACCCGCCTCGACGCTCGCGAGTTGATGCGCGTCGCCGAGCAGCACAAGGCTCGACTGTGGGTCAAGTCGTTCGAACAACTTCCGCATGAGGTCAAGGGCAATCATGGATGACTCGTCGACAATGACGAGTCGCTTTCGCGCGAGCGCATCGCCGCCACGGGCGGACAGCGCTGCGTGAATCGTCGAGGCTGCAAGCGTCGAGAGCACTGCGCGGCCCCGTTGCGAGTAGTCGTGCGCGTGGCTCGCTATCCGCTGGCGCATGCTGCTTTCAAGGCGTTTTGCAGCCTTCCCGGTGGGAGCGATGAGTGCGACCTCGACATCGTGATCGCGCAAGACCGCATCGGCCATCCGCGAGGCGATCGTCGTCTTGCCAGTGCCGGGGCCTCCAGTGATGATCGAGAGTCGGTGCCTGCGCACGGCGGCGATCGCTCGATCGGGTGGCGACGTCGCGGCGGCGGCGGCGATACTCCACAGGCATTTCTCGCGCGCCATCGCGCACAGCTGCCGAGCGACCACGATCTCGCTGTGACGACATGCTGCGAGGAAGAGTTGCGTCCCTTCGAGGACAAGCAACTGACGCGTCTCGTCCGACGATCCACGTTCGCTCTGCTGCACGCGCGGATGCGATGCGAGTGCCGCGAGCCACGCGCGAGGAGCATGTGCACTTACACGATCCGATCCACGGCTATTCGCGACAACTGGCAACTCAAAGTCGAGACATGCGTGGCCCTGCGCGCGTTGATGCAGGCACCAGGCGCATGCGTTCGCGATCGTCTCAGCCGCCGCGCCCCCACTCGGATCAATCACGCGACCGAAACGCGATCCCCACCACGAGGCACTCTCGTCGAGTGTCAATTCGTCTCCTTCACCTCCATCGTTCATCGGTCGACCTCATCGTTCGTGGGAGCAAGGCAACACTCGAGCGCTCGAATCAACGCCACAGATGGCTTCCATTCCCAGATTCCCTGCCCCGGAACCGATGCGTCCATCCCGCGGAGATAGAGGTACGCGATTCCGCCGATCGATTCGCCGCGCCGCGCATCGTGACCGCCGTTCACCGCGAGCCACCGTTCGAGCGCCACCGCATAGAGCGCCGCTTGCAGCGGATACAAACTGTTCACCATCGCGCGGTCGAGTGGAGAGAGACCCCCGTCGCCATCGCCCGCGCGCAACGACGAGTAATCGCTCGCGTCACTGCCAAGATGGTTCGACTTGTAGTCATAGATGAACCATGCTCCGTTGTGATGCGCGACAAGATCGATATTGCCGACGAAGAGGCCCTTGAGCGGGTGCGAACCTCGGTCGGCGATCTTTTTTGCGAGCTCTCCGCTCCACGCGGCTGGTTCGTCGGCGAACGCTCGAGCGATGTCTGAAGCCGAACCGCGCCATGGAGTCGTGATCGCCCACTCGCGTCGCACACCGCGCGGCTCGGATGCAAGCGTCGCGATCGACGGGATCGCGTGCGCCACACCGTGCGCCACAGATGGTGACGCGAGGGCCAACGCGAGTTCGCGCGCGAGGTCACGAAAGAGTTCGGGTTCGCCGGCCGATCCACCCGACTTCGCTCGCTCATTCACTTGCTCGCGAAGAGCGATCTCGAGCGGCGCTCGATCGGCACTAGGGGCAAGCGACGCGAACGCCGCACTCTCGGCGAGCGCCTCGTGAAGCGCGGTCCCAAGAACCTTGCCAAACAGCGGGATTCGCGAGATCGCCCTATCGCAGGGCGATGCAGTGGCTGACGCTGACGCGAGAGGATCTCGCCGCGCAGCGGATTGATCACGATCGAGACCATCATCGCCCCCCTCGCTGTGTGACTTCCGTGCGAGCGAACTGAAACTCACTTGATCCTTCGGCCACGGGATCTTCGGCATCTCGAGTGCGTGAGCGAGTTCGCCGCGCGGCACTGGTGCCGTCGACGCAGCAGCCGCGCGAGGGAGTGGCTTCACAATGATCGCACTCGGCGCAAGCGCCTCGATCGCAGCGAGGTCGGCGCATGAGGCGTCGAAACTCTTGAGCTGCCCCGCCGACTGTGTCTTTGCGCCCTCAGCATCACGCACACCGCGCGCGTGCACAACCGTTGCGAGCGCCGACGCTGCTGCTGTTTTTTCGTGCGCCCACACAAGGTGCGAACGCCAGCGCGAGCGTGTGAGTCCAACATAGAGCAGTCGCCGCGATTCACCTGCAGCATTCGCGAGTTCCTCGGGGGTCTCGCGCTTCTTCTTGGGCTTCTGCCAGGCCATGAATGTCGGCAACCAGGTGATGCCGTAGGTCAATCCCTTGCTCGAGTGCAGCGTTTGCACAGTCACCGCATCAACGGTGCCGATCGAGCGAGTGCGCGCTGGGCCATCCCCACCAGTGCCGTCGCTTCCGCCGGCGCTCTCACGAATCTGCTCGGCGATCCACACATCGAGCGCCGATGCGCCGCGAATCCCATCACCTTCGGCACGTGTGAGCAGTTCAAGGAGTTGTCGGTAGTCCAAGAGAAACTGCTCGCCTCCCTCTTCGCCGCTCAGCCCCAGCACGCCGTGCGCTGGTGATACGCAGCCATCAACGATGCGCTCGAGTGCAGCGGAGATCCCACGCGCCTCGACGAGGCCGCTCGCAGCGCGAACGCGACCAGTCCAGATCGCTGGCTCATCGAGCGCCTGCGCGTGGGTCATTCCCACGAGCCGGCCGGCGCATGCGGCGAGCGCTTCGCGCTGACGACTTGGCCGCGCCACGGCGCGCACGAGCTGCGCGACTTCGCGCGCGGCATCCGATTCGAAGACGCTTGCCTTCCCAAGCACAGTCACTGGGATCGCCCGCGCGCGGAGTTCATGAGCGATTCGCTCTGCCTGCTTGTTGCTGTGGCAGAGCACCGCAAGGTCGCCTGGTCTCAGAGCCCTCCACTCGTGCGTTGAAGGATCGCGCACGAGGTGGCCTGCCGCAAGTTCTTCCTCGATCGCGATTGCGATCAGTGGCCAGATCTTTGTGAGCGTTTCATCAGCTTCTCCCCGGTGAATCACGACTCCCGCGTCGCCCGTGGCCCCCTTCCACTTCACGCGAGCCTCTTCGGATGCGCTGTGGACCGCGCCAGGCGAGATCTCGCGGTGAAAGAACGGTTCAACGACTTCGAAGAGCGCGTTGACCCCCACCAAGAGCGGCTCGTCTGATCGGTAACTCGTCGAGAGCGAGCGCTGGTGATCAGCGCCGTCGCGCAGTTGTATGAAACTGTTGAGATCAGCCCCGCGAAACGCATAAATGCTCTGCTTGGGATCCCCCACGAGATACAGGTCGTGATCGGGCGAACTTCGAAAGAGTCGCTCGAGAATCTCTGCCTGCACGGGATTCATGTCTTGACACTCGTCCACGACGACGAGCGAAAAGCGCGCGCGCACTTCGCGGCAGAGTTGATCGCTGTCGAGGCGCAGCGCGGCGGCGAGTCGGTCGAGCACATCCTGAAAGCTAAAGAGTCGTAGCCGCGTGCGGCGCTCGTCGAGTCGCACTCGCGCCTCGTACGCGATCGCGGCGATGGATGTGTCAACGCACGCCTTCCAGATCGTGGCGCCAGCGGCGAACTGCGCGCAGAGGGTCGCGCAAAGGGGTTTCGCGCAGAGTGCGGTGGCGGTGGACCGGTCGCGCGCTGCCTGCTTCGATTTACCCACGACCGCAGCTGGATTCGTAAACCACTCTGCAACTACGCTGACTGCGTGGCCGATGGCCGCACGACGCGTCACGCCGGTGGTGCCGATCGCGAGCACGAGCGCCGCGACCTGCCTCCTTGCATCGGCTAACAGAGTCGCGCCAAGCGGTTCAAGCCAGCTCGCCGCCGCATCGAGCGACGAGTCGGCGATCCACTGCGCCCAGCGCTCTCTCGCCTGCGCGTAGTTCGGTTTTGGCTCCCCCGCCGCGGCGACCTTCACATTCGCCAGACTCTTCACAGTCGCCGCCCACTCTTCGTCGACCATCGCAGTCGCACTCCACGCATCGGCGACTGCGCGTTCCTCGCTTCCAGTCGAGTCGCCGTCGAGTTGCCACTCGGCGAGCCCGAATGCGCCCGCGGCCGCCGCATGCTCTTGCAGCATTCGCAGGCAAAACCCATCGATCGTCGTGATGCATGCAGCATCAAAATTGAGGAGCGCCGCTTCGAGACGCCCACGAATCTCGTCGGTCATTCGCGGCGACTCGCTCGACGCTCCCTCGTCGCTGAGAGCCTTTGCGAGCGATCCGCGAACCCGCTCTGCGAGTTCCGCAGCCGCCGCGCGCGTGAAACTCGTCAACACGATCCTGTCGATTGGCGTGCCGGCGATGACGCGTGCTCGAACGATCTGCTCGATCGAGTAGGTCTTTCCCGTCCCCGCGCTCGCCTCAATCACCGTCGTGCCCTTATTCGTCGAATCCTTGTGATGGTCGAATGGAATCACGCGCCCCATCCCGTTTCTTGCATGAGTCCGCTCAGCCACCTGGCGATCTCTTCGAATGACTGCGACTTGTCGCCCCGCGACCGATACTCAAAGAACTCCGCGCCTCGAAACGCGAGCTCGAGCTCGCGCGAATAGTCGATGACGTTGTCGAACTCGCGGCGCGCGCGATCGATGCTCGGGGGCTCTTTGCTTTGATCGCGCCCTCCGATCCACGGCCTCAGCAATCGTCCGTCGAATGGCTTCAACTCACTCATTGCCACACTCGCCCACGAGACCACCTCACCGAGAACTTCTTGCGCACGACCTACATCAGTTGGATGAAGCCACTCGGCCTCGGCCGACGACTTTTTGACATCCAGCGTGACTCGAAGGGCACGCGCAGTCGAACCGCTTGCGCACCACGCGAGGTGGTGAAGCCACCCGTCGATGTCATCAGCACTCTTGTCTTTGCGCCGCGTGAGGAGTTGCGCTCCGATCCCCTCGATCTGAAGTGAATCGCAACGAAGCGTCCGATCAAGGACCGCGACATCGAAGAGTGCGTCGACACACTTCCAGTCGACCGGCAGTGAGACGCCACTCTCTCGACAGGCTTCCTCGACTGCGCCGCGCACTCCACTCGTACGCGCGGCGAGATCGAGCCAGGCGCTCGAACCCGATGCTCCGTGCGGCAACTGCGCCTCAACCCGAAGCGACTCGCGCACGCTCGGTCCATCGCCCACGCGCAGTGAGAGGTCAATCGCCATGCGTCGAAGCGTCACGAGTTCGAGTGCGTCCTCACGCGAGTCAAACTCGATCGGCTCAGCCACTGCATCGAGTGGATCGTCCGTCGAACCGAACTGCATCCCACTCGCTCGCAGACAACTCTTCACGGGCGACCGCACCACATCTGCGAGCTCTCGAATCGACGCGATCTCGCCGCGGGGCAGTTGTGTCGCAGGTCGCGCATCAACAAACGGCCGACGAGTCGCCTGGGTTCGCGCTCGAGCAATGATCTCGGCACGCACACGCGCAGCGGTGTCGAATCCAACGCGTGCATCCGGAAGCCACGCCTCTGGCTGATCGGCCATCGGCCCATGTGTGCGGCAGAGTTGCGCGCGAGCGTGAATGGTCGAGAGCCCAAGATGCGACGCGCACTCTTCAAGAAGTAGGTCGACGACCGATGATGTGGGCTTCACGCGTGCGGTGCTCGCTTCGATTCCCTCACTCACAACAATCAGTCGATCCTGCGCTGCGTGGATCGACTCGAGCAGCACCAGCAAATCATCGTTGTGCGCGTTGCGATCGCCAGCACGAGGCGCAAGCGTTTCGAGGTCCATCGGATCTGTGCGAATCGCTCGCGGAAAGACTCCGCGATCGAGGCCGACCAACACAGTCACGCGAAAGGGAACGCTTCGCATCGGAGCAAGTCGTGCAAGCGTGACAGCCCCTCGCGCAAATCGCGCCCCCTCGCTGACCAAATCGAGCGCCGCAACAAATTCTCGGCGCGCGACGGCGAACTCAACTGGCGGGAGCTCGGCGCTCGTAGCCGCTCGTGCGACTCGTCGAATGGCTTGGTCAACTTCCGATCGTGCATCCCCCCACTTCGGATGCGATGAGTCAGGCAGCATGCAATCTGCCAGGGCAGAGATGCGCTCTTCCCACGATGAAAGTTTTTGAGGAGCACCAGCCGCCAACTCAGCGCACGCGCGCAGCGCCTCGATCCGGGAGGCGATTTGGCAGAAGAGTTCAGTGTTCGTGCCAGTGACTCCACCACTGGGGAGGACCGAGTCGATTGCAACCACGCTCGCCTCAGAATCGCCTGCGACCGTACCGAGGACCACGCGATTGATCGCCCAGTCGAGTGTGTGCAGTGGATCGTCTCGCTCGTCACCCGCTCGCAACCACCGCAGGCGGTGCGCGGCGTCGAAGAATCTCTTCGCGCCCGCCTCTGCGACCAGTTCGAGTTGCCGTCGCACATCGTCGACAGACGCCTCCATCGCATCGCAGATCGGCGAACTCGTCAGCAGCGCGCACACTTGCGCGAACGCTCCATCTTCGGTGAGCAGCTCCATCATCTGAACCACGGCCACGGCGAGTGGAGACTGATCACGCGCGCCGGGGTCGGCCACACGCAGTGCAAGGTTCGCGACGCGAACTGCAGGGTTCGCGCGATCTGGCAGGCTCGTTGCGCGACGCGTGAAGACTTCTTCGATGGCGCGTGCGTAGTTCGGCAGCGATGGAACGAGAATCGCAACATCCTCTTGCGTGAGAGTTGGCAACTCAACGAACGCGCGCACGATTTCGTCGTGCGCAACTTCACCTGCTCGCGTCGCAGAACTCACCGAATGAAACTGCACCGACACATCGGCGGATGCTGCAACTTCGCTCGCGAGAAGATCCTCGCGGACAGCCTGCTGCATGGCTCCGAGCAGCGTCTGCGAGTCACTCGACGCGACTTCGCAAAGATTCACTTCGATGTTCGAGAATGAGTCGAGCGCCTGAGCCATCTCAACAGCGGCACTGCCGAGCGTTGTGCACAGTGCATTTCGCTCGTGATGTTGCAGGCGGCGTCGCGTGGTGTCGCTGTCGGTTTCCTGCTGCACGGCGAGATTCGCGATCGCTCTTTTCGTTCGCGCATGCTCGGGAACCGCCTCGGTCGCAACCAACATGTGGAGCACGACGGGGATGTGGCGGGCAAGCGCTTCAAGAAATGCGACGGCCGACTGTGGAAGTGTCGAGACACCGAAGACACTGATGAGTCGGATCGACGCGAGCGATGCGGGAGTCGCCGCGCCATCGGCATTCAATTGGTTGATGAGGGCGAAGAACTGCTTCCACACCGTGTGCGATCGCCACTTGCCTGGAACGACTTCGCGCCAGAGCGCTCGCTGCCACGATTCTGCATCCACCGCCGCCTGCGACCAGTGACCTCCTCTGCACTGCGTGTCGCGCCAGGGATGATCGCGCGACTCCCAGGCGGCGATCATCTCAGGACGGTCAACTTCGTATCGATCAAATGACTCGGCGAGTGCGTGGCTGTGCGTGAGGAGCGCGTCCATCGCGAGTTGGCCTGATGCACCTCGGCACGCAGCAAGAAATGGATCGATTCGCGTGCAGGAGCTCGCGTCGGAGTCTGCGCGGCTGCTCGCACCCGCGTCGAGCCGCGCGACATGCGCTGCAATCATGTACGCGAGTTCGCGGATGTCGTCGCGACTCGCGCGCGCAACCGGTGCGCCGACGCAGCGCGCGGTCATGTCGAAGAGAAACTTGCGAAGGAATGGCATCTCGACTCCGCCCCATGCGCCGAGTCGATGGGCCATCTCACGACGAAGCCAGTTCGACATGCCAGCCCCTTGCAGCACAACGATGCATTCGTCGAGTGGGTTGTCAGATGCAAACGCACTCTCGCGCATTCGCGTCGCAAGATCGTCGGCGAGTGCGTCGGCACGCGTCGCCTGCACGACGACAAGATGCCCACCTCGATCCGCGGAGTCACTCACGATTTTGAAGTCTAGTGGGGTGAAGCACCGGTCCGCGCGTCAGCGGATCGGCGCGTGCGATGCGCGCGTTCTTTGGGAGAAACAGCGAGATGCGGTCGCACATTTGCCCAAAGAACGAGACGCTCCCACGGCGCTCATCAGGGCCGACCCAAAGCGACCTTCATCCAGCTGACGCCTGAATCTTCATTCAGCCGGAGAGCGACACGTCGCGGGCGTGGCGGAGTACGACCTCCCGTCCGCGGGACGATTCGGCGAGTGAGTCTCACCGTTTCTTCCCAGAAGTGCGCGCTCACACCGTCATGACACTTCGGCGCGGAAAGTAGCCAACGGTTCGACTAGCCAAGATCTCGTTGCCGATGATCCCGGTCACGCCCGCCATCATGAGGGCCGAGCTGAGCATGCCCGGCAACCTGCCGCAGCGAAGGGTGAACGCGACTCCGCCAACGGTCACTGGGACCGCGTGTGTCGCGGTTTCAAACCGACCCGCTCCTGGATAGAAGTCGGACACGACGCCGGCGGCGGGAAAACTCGCGATCGAGTCGTCTTCGAAGTACGAGAGCTGCGCGCCGGTGTCGAAGAACATCTTGGAGTCGTTGCCGCGGATGCGAACTCCGACGATTGGGATGCCCATCATCCAGTTCAAGTGCACGCGTTGTCCGGGGTGCGCTAGTTCTTCGGTGGATACTGTGAGCTGCCCGCGTGCGGCGTCGAAGATGAAATCGAATCGGCCGAGGATCTCACCGCCGAGTAATCCGGCGCATTGCACACCGACCAGTTCTGACAGGGTCGCAGCGGTGAGTCCGACAGAACTCGCGCTGAGTTCAAACGGAACACCGGCAAATGAGAGGCTGCTCGCAGTGCCAAAGCTGGTTGGTGCGCCAGTGTCCACGAGCCACAACTCGCCATCGAGCTCGACAAAGAGATGCCCATCGCGAAAGTGCAGCGGCAGTGTGGTCATGGGGCGAACGCAATCGTAAATCGAACCGCGGGTTGGTTCATCGGAAGCGACGTTGGGACGGGATCGCTGAGCCGTGCAAGGCGTGAGCGGCTCCGGAAGCGCTGGCGAGTGCATCGGTCTCGAACGATTGATCGCGCCGCTGTCCCGCAAGCGCTCACGCACCTCACCACACCGCTACTCACTCGTCGTCATCGCCTTCTGAATCGTCAATGACGAGAAGTCCTGTGCCGCGGCCTTCGATGTACTCGACAACCTGAACTAGCAGAGCGAGCAGTTTCGTAGGATTGTTCGGAAACTTGGTGCCAGCCATCCGCACCCGCGACAGATCGACATCATCGATGACACGGCATGTTGCTTCGTGCGCTCCCTTGACCGCTTCGCGGCCGGGCAGGCGCAGCGCCTTCAAATCCGCTTTGAAATCAGCGACGCACCTAGCTTGGGCAGCCGCCGTCCATGCGCGGCCCTCGTCTGCGAGCCGAGCCGCGATGTACACCTTCGCGCAACAGGAAATCGCTCGCTCAAAGGCGGACGAGTTAACGGAAAGGAACCCGTCTTGGTAAGACCTGCGGCGGATCAAGAACACGAGAGCCCGGAGGGCTGCTTGAAACTTCTGCAGGAACTTTCCGTGCTCGAGCGTCAATTCAATGAACTCAGTGATGTCCTCAGCAAGCTGGTCTGCTACAGGATTGGTAACACCCTTGAGGGCGTCGGGACGGAGCGCGCAGAGGTTCCCCATCGCTCGCAAAGTGAAAATGCCAACGGGCTGCGAGTGGGAGTTCTTTGCAATCCTTACCTTGCCACGGAGACGACGTGCTAGCGCGTCGATTGCACGGGCCATGTCTTCTTCGCGATAGACACAGGCCCCAAGTCCAGCGATGACGTAGCTAGTTTCGTTGGAACTTCCGATCTTCGCACACTCTTGCATGAGGTGATCGATCCACTTCTGCTCTCGCCAACAGAGCGCCGCGAGCGCGCGACCCGCGGTGTTAGAGAGAGAGGCTTGTTTCCATTGACGAAACACAGCCTTGAACAAGGTTTCGCGCGCGTTGTCAAGCGTCGCGGAGGCGCCGTTCAGCCCCTCGGCGTCTGTCGGCGCAATCCACTTCTCCCTTGCAGGATCCCACTCCTTCTTGGCCGCGAGCCTGGCAAATCCCTTGAGCGCCGGCGCAAAAAGCACCTCGACGCTCGAAAAGAGGGTGACGAGGCGCAGGCTGAGAGTTTCTCCCGTGTACTCCTTCCCATCCGGAGCGGGCAGTCTAATCATTTTGTACTTGGCGCCGGACACCCACCATCGCGCCGAGGAGCGCTCCTCAATGGGCGGGAACGCCCGTGGCAGCGTTGCGAGAAACTCCGCCTTTCGTAGGCCGGTGAACGCGTGCTCGCCGGGGTTCGCCCAGTCAACCTCCGCGGATTGGTCGACGCCGCTGTGGATCGTCGCTCTCACCACTGGCAACCCAGTCGCTGCCTCCACTTCAACGACAATCTTCGCGTCCGCGCGCTCGATCGTCGCCTGCTGAAAGTCAACCTGCGTCATCAGCACGTTCGGGGTGTCAGGTCCGTATTCGTCTACATACACAGGCAATCGAACACACGTCGCGCCAGCATCAAGCGAGCATGAGTCCAATGTCTTCACGATTGGTGCCCCAGCGTCGTAGAACGCCCCATCCAACAATGTTCTCCACGCAGCTCCCGCTGGTGTTTGCGCAACAACTTCGACTGAGTGCAGTTGATCACAATAGGTTGCCCACCCTCGTGCTCGCCGAGATGCAAACAGCGCAGCGCCTCTCGAGATACTCTCCGGTTCAAGGACCTCGCACGCTAACTGTGTTCGTTCGCACAGAGCGAAAACTGCGAGGGCGGGCACAGCAATAATCTGTGCAACCCTTTTCGACGCGCCAAGTTGAGCGTAGTCACCAGTCAGGAGTACGAAACTAGGCCGTTTTCCGTCCACTGGCGCGAGGATCGACCGGATGTCTGCCGCCCAATCTTCCAGCTCTCGAAATGCACGCTCGTGGGACCATCTTGATCCCATCAGAATCTCATCCCATCCAGTTCTGGCCTCGGGCCAAGCTTGCGCTGGCTCTCGAACGCACGTCGCATCTGGTTCTGGACACCGCAAGGGATTTTCGGCGCCAAAAACTGCAGTCCACATCGCGTCTTCATCGAGCGAGCGAACCGACCGCGCATGAGCGCACAACTGCAATCCTAGAAACGGCCGCGACCGGGTGTTATGCGGCGACGGCTTCGATCGAGCGGGGACCATCAGGACGGGACCTTCGTTCCCCTTACTGCGGCGGTACTCGAATCTCGTGCACTCGAATCCATCCAGTCCCAAGTGCACGTGCACCACACTAGTGGCTTCGGTGATCGATTGCGATTTCAGTGACCCAACTCCGCGTCCAGCCCTCTCTGAGCATGCGAGTCCAGCGGCCATGCAGCGCCACACGAGGCGGACTGAGCCGCTGAGTCTGTCGACAATCGCGGTCTGTTCGACGAGGGGAATCTGGTTCGCGACTGCTATCGCGACCGGTTCCGATTCGCGGCGCGCGACTCCGGCCGCGGTCCGGCGAATCAGTGTCGAGAGAAGTTCGCGCTGCATTTGCGGCTCGTAGGGATTCACAAATGAGGTCCAGCTCCACTCACTTCGCTTCGCCTTCGCACCCCCGCTCGCCGCCTTCCGCTGATGCTCGAGCGCCGCCATTGCGAGAGCTAATGGAATGCGCCTAGAGCCGCTTGCGGGGCCGACGCGCGCGTCCGGTGGCCAGATTCCGCCAACACCAACTGGAGTTAGTGGCGCCTCTGTCTCCAACATTGGCTCCATCGATTGGTACTGCACGACAGCGCTTGGCAACACCCCACGCGACCGGTCGGTGTTGGTGCAGAGCACCTCTTCCGTGCCGACTACCGAGCATCGGCAGAGCGCTCCGTTCGTGGTGCCTGGATCCAAACCGAGGCCACTCATTGCGTTCCACCGCTCTTGCGCAACAGTCTCAGCACGAAGTCGCGCGCGACCTGCGGGGCGCTCCGTGCGGACTCAATCAGTTCAACGTGCAACCCGATCGTGCTCGCCACCGGTGAAGATCCTCCCAACTGCAACACGAGGCCACAAGCCTTAACTGACGCAAGCATGCGCGAGAGCGACGAGTAGACCCCATGAACATCACGCTCCTGCTGCGCGTCGCACACCGTCACAGACCAAATCAGGAGAGGCTTGCTGTCGATGCGACTCGGAACGATTGCTATGTCTGGAAGCAGTGCCACCCAAGAGCCCCACGCCGGCGGCCATGCGCCATGGGCGAGCTGAATTGACCGAGCTATGTCCACGCGCTCTCTACCACCACCCTGCGCTTCGACGAGAAACGAGCCGATTGGCGCGCCACTCTCGAAGAACTCACCCTGATGCGGATCTGGTCGCCACACCAATCGATGCTCGTACGCCGCGCTCGCGCCCTCCCACGTCTTCAACCCGTCGAGCACGCCGACCAACGCGAGTTCAGACGTCCACCGGCCCCCCCACCAAAGCAGTGACTGCGTCAACTGCTGCTTTCGAAGCAGAGCAAGCCATGTTTGCCAAACATAGCGGTATCTCTGATCATTCTGAAGTACATAATTCGGCGTTGGAACGCCGCTCAGCGCTGGGACTGACCCGATGACACCCGCCTCCGAAGCAAACGAAACTTCTCGTACGAAGCGACGCACCGCGGGCACACGAGTGCTTCTCATGAACCGAGAGTTCTCCCGACAGTACACCTCGCCGGCCGCACGTGCTCGGATGATGAGATCCCGTAGCACGCGGTTCTCGAGTGTTGCGGCCGAGCGCACGCGGACAATTGACCGAATCTGTTGTTTCGTCCCAGCCTTCTCCTCGATGGTCCTTCCAGGCTGCATGTCCAACCACCGCATACACGACGGGTCGAGTTCTCTCACCCTCGCGAGTGGGCATAGTTGTCGTTCGCGACGAAGCATCACCCTCGGATCGCCGCACAGTGCCGCTAAGCGACCGCGGTCGTCGCGCGAGAGTCGATACACAAGCGAGTCGGGCGCGTCACGCTTCATTCCAAGTTCTACCTCGCTCATCGCCCGCAGTACCTGTGATGGCTCAATCGCGCGCCCCCCCATCCTGCCGCCACCCAAGTGTTCGACGGCGTCGAGCCAGATCTCAATGTCTGCGAGCAATCGTCGTGCGACACCGAAATGATCGATTGAGGAGTCGGATGCATCAGCCGCCACCCAGAGGCGCAGGTCGAGTGCGGGATGCGCGCTGGGAAGCTCGTGCACGAATCGTCGCCCAACCATCCCCAAAGGCGAGGAACTTGCTAGCGCTGAGAGATCGCGGGCTCGCGGAGCGCGGAAACCACCACGAGTCAGCTGGGTGATGAAGGGGCGCGCCGAGCAAACTTGCTTGCCCGCAGAATCCATCCAGGGGCAACTTCTGAATAGATCGCTAGGCATCAGCCTTTCGCCGCGTGCCATACCACACGAAGCTCTGGCCTTCGTTCGCCCGCAATCCGCGATTGAATGCATCGAGTAGTTCGGCGTCGGCGAGTTCTTCGATTAGTGATTGGACCCCCTGCATTGCCTGCTGACCATCCGGACTGGACGGATCTACCCCTCGCAACTTTGGCATGACTCGCTGCTCGACTTGATCGGCGAACGCCGACTTCAGCTCAAACTTGTTCTCTTTCGGTTGAACTCCTGCTGAGTAAGCGAGGCAGTAGGACTTGATTGCCCCCGCCGTGCGATGCGCGAACGAGCGCTGAACTGAGTCGAGTGACTCATTCAACCTCGCAGTCCACTCAGCGATCGTGCGAACTCTCTCGGCATCGGCTGGTCGCTCCTCCGTCAACCTAGTCCACTGCCGCCACTGCTTGAGCGTGAGGCACTTCTCTGAAGAAGCGCCCCGGCCACCAGTCTCTGCCTTCAAAGTCTCTGGTTTTCCGAACCGAAGCACGTTTGCACGATCAATAACCTTGTCCGAAAGCGCCATCGTCGACTCATCTTCGTTCATCGTTCCAACGAACAGGACGTTGTCGCCTGGGAACAGCGCGACATGCTTGAGAGCGTCTTTCGCCCCGGGCGCTTCCAACATCAATTGCACGCGCCTGCGATGTTCTTCATCGGCGGGGTCAAACCCGGCAGAGTTACGCAACTCAAGTCGTGAGAGAAAGTCGCTGAAGTAGTACTCGACTCTCGCAAGATTCATCTCATCGAGCAGCACGAGTAGCAGCTCGCCTTCGCACGGCTGCCGAAGTTGTGTGAACCGATCGAACTCCTTCTGTACCAGTCGATCCAACGATTGCCCCATGTACTCATCCATCTGCACGAGCGCGCGCGAGAGTGGTGTCGGTTTGAAGCGGTGTTCGATGTGACTGAAAAAACCAACCAAATCCGCTGGACTATCCCAGCCTGGCTGTACTGCCATCGGCAAGAAATTGATCCCAAGTGCATCGCAGTACAACCGAGGCAGCTGACTCTTGCCAGTTCCGCTGATGCCGGCGAGCACGAGCAGCGGTGCCTGCCTTCCTAGTTTTAGCGACGTATGAAATGCGCGGATGACACGGTCTGGGTACCAAAACCCGAGGGACTTCGCATGCGCCGCGACTGCCTGAACTGCCGCTTCCTCAGAGCTGAAGCTGCCCGCCGCGCGCTTGTGCTCGATCTGCGGCTCGAACAAGTCCCGCATAGCTTCGAAAAGGGTGAAGCTGCCACCAGTCGCCGAAGCGCGCATGTCCGCAAGCTGCTGCGAAAGCTGTTGAGCGTCGGCGGCAGTTCTCGTTTTTTCTTCCCGCAGCCGTTCGATCTCGCGCTGAAGTCCATCGATCGCCGCGCTCAACCCAGCACGTTCCGCTTCGAGTTTCGCGAGCTCAACCGAGAGGTCGCGGAGCTTCTCTTCGAGCGCCGCGAGAGCTTTTCTAAGTCCACCCTCTTCCGAAGTGAGTTCGGCAATTCGCGACTCGAGCACGGCATGTTTCGCATGTGCCTCTGCCATGCGATCACGAGCCTCTGCAAGCTCTCGCTCGTGCTGTATCACGAGGTTTCGAAGCCCCGACTCCTGCGCTGAGAGTTGCGCAATCTCGGACTGGAGCCCCGACACGCGCGCCTCGAGCGCTGCGACTTTCGCTCGAATGACTTCCGACTCGGAGTTCAACTCGTCACGGCGCCGCTGTGCGATCGCTACATCTAGCTTCGCCACCTCTGCGATACTGATCTGTTCGGCGGCCCTTTCCCGTTCACGCTCCACCTCTTGCTTCGCGTCGTGAATCTGCTTCTCGGCCGCAATCCGATCCTGATGAAGTTGGGCGATCAACTGCGCGAGCCGTTGGTGCTCGGATTCCATCGGCGCGAGCGAATCCCGCATCGCTTCAAGTTCAGCGATGTGCTGCTCAAGCCCAAGCACGCGGGAACTGAGCTCTTCAGACCGCTGGACCTGTGCTGCCAACTCCACCCGCCTCGCGTCAAGCTGACCAAGTTCTGATTTCGCGGTTGCGAGGAGTGACTCCAGGTCTCGGAGTTGATTCCACTGCGGGATCATCTTGCGCATGTCGTCAGCTTCCCGAGTGGCCCGCCGCGCGATGACGGCGGCCACTAGCGACGACAACCCAGCAGCGCCTCCAAGCGCGATTGAACCGATGAATGAGGGGATGATCACGGCTTACCTTCGGGCGGGGCCGATGGCGCCGGACCAGTTCGGATTGGATTCTCCCCGACATCGGGGGCTGCCCGACTGGCGAGGTCATTGACGAGTCTTATGAGCGCCGTGTATGCCTCGCCAAGTCGGATCGCGGCAACTTCAGCCGCCTCGGTCGACGAGATCGAATCTCGGAGCGATTCGGCCCGGCGCTCAAGCGCGGTTGCTTCGGCTTGAGCAACTGCCTTCTGTCTTTCGAGGCTCGCTATCTCGGCTCGAAGGACCTCCACGCTCCTGCTTGACTTCTGCGCTTCACTAACGCTCAATGAAAGCTCCTGCATCGTCTGATTGAGCGCTTCGCGCCGACTCTCGAGGCCTTGCACCTCGCCTCTGAGTGCGGCGGCATCTTCCCTCAGCTGGGTGTAGTTAGACATCTGGCTGTTGAGTTCCACAAGCCTGTCGCGAAGCGTTGACTCGGTAAGCTTCAGTTGGTCGACCGTCCGTTGTAGTGGGGGCGACTGCGCGTCGAGTACCGCGATGCCGGCCAACAAACTTCTTTCGCGTGTCTCCAATTGTGCGATGCGCTGCTCCATGAGCTGCTGCCGTTGGTCAGAATCTTTCTGCCTGGTCGCGGCGAGATCCGCCATTATCTCAGCCCTATCACTCGCTCCCTTCGCGTCCCGAGCGGCTTGCTCGGAATCGGCCAGAGCCGATTGCGACTTCGAGAGGTCAGCCTTCGCCGACTCCACCAACACCAACCGCTCCCGCAATTCTGCATCGACAACCGTGAGTTTTTCTGATGCCGATTTGGCGCCTTCCTCAGCGGTTCGCTGCCGTGCAACGGCCGTGTCGAACAATTGCTCGACCTCGCCGAGGTGTCTCGAGAGTGTCGCTGCGCGAATATCAAGCTCGCTTGCTTGCCACACTGCGGGAATGAGTAGCCCGAAGCACAAGGCAAACAAAACCAGTCCGATCACAGCAAGCCAGAAGGCGAGCCCGCTCGGCGTCTTCAACTCTGCCGGCGTCGAAAGAAACTCTCTCACCGCCGACGGCTCGGCGGGGTTGGCCGCTCGGTTCTCGTTGGGGTTTCCCATGCAGACTCAGACTACAGGATCGACACGCTGGCAGTCCTTCGTTTCGGCGCCGCGATGATGCGCCGCCCGAGCGAGATGGCCGTCAACTGAAGCGCTGCGCGCCATTCGGTCGACCAACCGGCACTCCTCTTTGGCTGCGACTTGGACTTGGAACCGCTCCACCAGATCCAAGGCGCGGTCGGCCGAACCGAAACTCGGCGAAGGTCACGAGAGGCCCTAGAAAACACAATAGTCGAAACGAATCATCGCTCGGTTGGCCCACACTCCACGCTTTGGTCTTCGGCACATTCGATTCGCGTTGCCACTCACGATGTTGAAGCCTAGCACGACGCTGAATCTCACCCGCGACTTCAGTCCGACGACCGCCGTTCGCGTCGAAACCGTGTGCGCGCGGCGTGTTCGCTTCGTGCGACTCGCCTCACATACTTCGAATGCTCACGTGGCCTCGTTAGGCCGCGAGCAATCGTCTCATTCGTACGAGGTTGTACGCAGCGGCCGTCATTTCTGCCTGCTGTCTGATCTTCCGACGCTTGACATACGTCGTTCGCCGCAGCCCCGCGATGGTCTTGGCCCAGCCGAAGAATTCCTCCACAATCTTGCGCCTGCGCTGGCTCACCTCATATCCGTGACTCTCGCGCATGGCACGCGCGCGCCGTCGCGCATCGCCACCTGCGTCCTCTTCGAAAATCACGCCGTCGCGGATTGCGATGTGCGGCCTCACGGACTCCGCCTCAAGCGCACGAAGGAAATCGCCTTCGTCGTAGACGCAATCCGAGGCCAGCGTCGACACGGTGAGATTGTGATCGCGGCGCGTGCATGGAGTGCGACAGAAACGCGCCAACATTGTTGCCCTTGCGCGCAAGTCGAGCCTGCGGATCCGTCGCGCTGCGATGCGTCGCATTGCCGCGGGTTTCGCCTTTGAAATCGACACTTTCATTGCGGCTCTTGCGCGGCGATCCGGCGCCTGGCGCGGATGGGTCTTCGTCGGTGTCGTCATGCGCGCCGCCTTCACGCTCGATCTTCTTGAGACTCTTGAGTGACGCATGACTTTGAATCAGCGAGCCGTCGACCGCAAAGTGCTCGTCGCTCGCAAGCCCCGCGCTGATCGTCTGCGCGACGACTCCTGCGGAGAATCGCTGCGTGAGTCCGTGTTCAGCAAGGCGCTAGCGATTGTGCGTGAACACCGTCGGCACAAAGACATCCTCGTCGGGACTCATGTCGAGAAACCAGCGGAACAGCAGGTCGGTCTTGAGTCGTCGACAGAGCTCGCGCTCGGAGCGAATCGTGTAGAGCGTCTGCAACAGCAGCGCCTTGAGCAGCCGCTCAGGAGCGACCGAGGGACTCTCCGCTCGTCGAGTAGGCCGCACGAAACTCGGGATTCATCGCCCGCAGCGCTTCGTCGACCATGCGTTTGATCGCACGCAGCGGATGATCGCGCTCGATGAGATCTTCGACGTTGAGAGTGAAGTAGAGAGTGCCGTTGGTTTCACTGGATCCGCGCATGTAAAGACGTTCGCAGCGACCCATGTTGTGGTTTTTTGAATCGGGATAGAGTCGGAGCTTTTCAGCGGCCTGCTAGGTCTTCGCATCGAGCCCAGCGAGCCCGCTCCAAACACTCTGCGCTGCTCGCCAAGTCATGTACGGACGTGGGTTCCCCATATGCATGCCGCAGTCGCAGTAGACAAGCCCGCTCCGCACAAGTCGGATGAAGCAGGCGAAGTCAATCTTGGGTCCGAAGACAACCCTGGCATACGTGCCATCCGCGGTCTTCTGGCAAATGAACCATCCGCGTACATTGAATTTAGACTCGACGCGATTCCTCATGTGGTCCGCCGTCCATCGTGCCAAGCAAATCTCCCCAGCGCGAAACTTGGCTGGCACTGCGGTTGCTGTGCGACTGTCTAGAACATTTCGGTAGAGGATTACTATGTCACCCTGTTCTTCAACAAGCATCTCTTGCCCAGCGAAGTTGACAGATCCGACTTTGGGGAACACCTTTCCAGACCAAGAAAATCGGCCTGCTCCCCCCCCTCGGGTAGTCGAAGGAACTGCTCCGAACACACGAAGAAACTCGTCACGGCTCATCTCGCTGCGTCGGACTCGGGTGTGGTAGACCGCGACATCGGGGCTCCAGTCACCGAATGTGATCTTCGACGAAGCCTTTTTCATTTCGAAGCCTTTGAAGTCTGGCTCGTTCTTGCCGTTGACCGTCAGCCCCATCTGAACAGTCAGCCAGTCACCTTCTGCGCCATCATGCCGCGCGTTGTAGCGGGATAAGTCGGGCCGTCTCCCCAAGACATGCATTCGAAAGCGCTCGACGATTTGATCTTGCACTTCCGCGTCTGAGTCATGTCTCATTTGTGCTCCCTGACGTGCGTGTCGTGCTGAGAGAACGGCATTCCGTGCCCCCGCTACTCGCTAAGAAAGCCGAGCTGTGCGACTACCAAGCTTCGCGAGGCCACGCTTGCTGCCTGCACTCCGCCGACCTGGCTCGCCCCGCCTTTTGATCGACGCAAGGTTTGCCGCGACTTGACGCGCAAGCGCCTCAATCACGGGAACTGAAACGCTGTTCCCGAACTGCTTGTACGCTTGCACGGCGGAGGAGTGGACCTCAAAACGGTCGGGGAATCCCTGCAATCGAGCGGCTTCTCTCGGACTCAGTTTTCTCGGATTCAATCCAACCTCATCTAACACCAAGATCTCGCTCCCATCCTTGTAATAACGAGCGCTTAAGGTGTTGGCACAGTCGGAATCTGGCGTCACAAGACCAAAACCGAATCCTTTGCCGGCCAGTTCGTTGTCACGCTTCCTTCGTTGGTGTCCAGCCCACAAACGGTCAGAGAGGCGCAGGCGAGGATCCGGATTGGGATCCAATATCGATCCAACTCGGGTAGGCGCTTGCATAGGTCTTGGGTAGTCGAACTTACCGATCAGCCCTTCTTGCCAAAGGAGGATGTAGATCCGCTGTCTCTTCTGCGGGACGCCGAAGTCGTTGCTTCGGAGCACCATGCGCTTTGCCGCATCCTGAATCACTCTAGATGAGCCTAAAATGATGCACTCTCTCGGAATGTTGCACTCGTAGCCAATGTCTGTGAGTGTCTGCAGGATCACGCGAAGGGTGTCTCCACCCTGATGGCTGATGAGGCCGCGGACATTCTCCAGAAGCGCGAACTTCGGGCGCTTCGATTTGAGGATCTGCGCGATGTCGTAGAAAAGGGTGCCGCGTGTGTCTTCAATCCCGAGTTTCTTCCCAGCGTGGCTGAAAGGCTGGCAGGGAAACCCTGCAAGCAGGACATCATGTTCAGGAATCGAGGATGGATGCATGCGTGTGATGTCCCCAAATGGCAACTCGCCATGATTTTTGCGATACGTTTGTTGGGCGGCAGAATCCCACTCGGAGCTGAATACGCAACGGCCTCCCTCAGCTTGGAATCCAAGTCTCATCCCACCAATTCCAGCGAATAGATCGATGAATGAAAACTTGTGCGCTGCGGGAGAGGGGATTGCTGCAACTTCAAGCAGAAGGTTGCGGAGCAACGGCTGGGTCGCTCGCAGCCCCGCTTTCGCGAGAGCGTTGAGAATTGAGTGTCGCAGCGCGGGGTCGGTCCCCCCAAAGCATTCGAAACCGTATGCGACTGCGTGCAGCCACTGATCTATGACCGCCTGCGGATCCGAGCCCATTGGAGTGAGCGGAACCGCAGCGTCCCAGAGTACGCGGCTATACGCCTCCAACGATCCACCCAAACGCGATCCGATTTTTTTCACCATCGCAATGTCCAACTCATGTTCCGCTTTCTGTTTGCTTCGCACTCGTTGTTGAGCCTCGCCCTTCCAAGCCTTCTCGACTAGGAGTGATTTCATGGCCCTGCAGCCCCCGCGTTGCCCCTGGACTTCGAGCGCTTCGTCACCGGCACTTGCTCATTCCAGACCTGCTCCACGCGCGAAACAGCAGCGCGAACTGCCTCAACGTGATCGATGACCCCGTCACGGCTGATGTCTCGCCAAACTTGATCCCTCCGCAACTCTACAACGGGAAAGTTAGGGTACCGCACTTCACATCGAAGCACTGATTGCCCCAGCGCCTCGAAGAACCGCGGTTGACGGGACTTCTTCCCTCGCTTAGCCAGGGCGATCGAGGCGGTGAAGGCGACGATACGGCTATCCGCGGCGATGATCACTCTGAGCGGTGACGCGCCGAGACACTCGCCCTCGTTAGACGAAACACCCACAGAAGGCGAGTACCCGCATTCGGCAAGCCACCCCTTCAGCAGTGTGAGGACCGGCGAGGCAAACTCGGGTCCTGGATCCACGATCACTGGAGCCAACCCGGAAAGAGACAGGCTCGGTACAGGTTGTCCATCCGAAATGACCCGCCAGCCCCCGCCGGATAGGCGCTCGACGCAAACCCGATCTGTTTGACTTGCCGCGAGAAAGGAACCGACTCGGTAGAGGTCGTCGTCAGATTTCCAAGTTCCGATCATGCTCGCGAAGCCACCTTCCCCCCATGTTGCCAACAGTCGCATGGCGAGTGCAACCCGTACACCGACGGTGCCTGCTCGTTGATGCTCCAAGAACGCATCGACTGTTGGTCCATCCATCCGGCTACATCTAAACAGCCCCGCGACCGCCCGAAGGAGGATCTGACGGTCGTCTCTCAACCGGCCCTCGTCAACAGCGCGAGTGCCGTGGACGACGCTCTGGACATGATCGCGAAGAGCGACGAGCAGCTTCCGTTCCATCTCGCGCGTCGCAGTAAGTTCGGAGACGAGATGCTCCAACCTCACCATCGGATCATCTCCATCTCGTCCACTTGAACAAGCCCACCCGAGGAGGCACTTCCCAACCGTCTCCGAACAGTTCGCGATTCGACTGAGCGCAGCCACAACCCCGTCCTCAGAGATGCCCGTAGTTGAGATTGCATCTAGTGCTGAATCTAGAACCTCCCTGTTCGCCACGTCGCGAAGGCTTGCAAAGAGCACCAACGATGCTGCTGCGACGCGCCCAGGAGAGAGACCGTGCATCGGTCGAGGATCAATCTCCTCAAAACCATCGAATGGCACTCCATCCGCCGAGAAACGCTCCGCAACAACTTCAAGCCGAGGAAGCGTACGCGGCATACCTTCAACCGAACGGATTCGAGCGAAAAGATCCTGCTTTGCCAGATCATCTGGAAGCTGAATTGCGCTGATCTCAACTGATGGCAATCCGCCTCGCCGCAGTGCGACGCTCCATGCTTCCGCGCCGACTTCGACGAAGTACCAACGCTGCGAATCACCGCTAGCGAAGCGTCGCTCAATCGGGAGCTGGGGGCGTTCCACAGGTTCGCCTCCCTGCTTCATACGCGACGGAAGAACTCCCCCACAGAGAACATCTAAGAGCGCACGCCTGCCGATCGGGAGCAGAACCCGCGGCATCAAGCGCTGCCCCGCGGCAGAATCTTCGAAGAGCTCAGGTTGTGGCTTCCTATTCTTCCGCGGCATCGCTACTCCCTCTAGAGCCCACCCGTTGTTAGACCAGACTTCGATTCGTCGGACAGATACAAGCGAGTTCTGCCAACAATCAACTTGACCGTCTGGTTGGCAGCGGAGCTCCAATGCAACTCGAGATGCGATCGGGCTCGCGAAGTCATGACATACAGCTTCATGCACTCTATGTCCGAACCTGCAGCACAGCCATCGAGCAACTCCACGCCCGGCACGAACACTGAGTCCGCTTCGAGCCCTTTCATACTAGATGTATGAACCACCGCAATCACGCCTTGCTCGCCAGGACGAAGTTTGGCTGGATCTCCATGCTCTGGGTGCTCTCGCTTGTACCAAGTGACAGTTCTACGATGCCCGCGTCGGACAAGCTCCGCGTCAATCCGAGCCCGTAGCACGCTGGCTGCGTGCTGAGTACCACAAATCACAAGAAGCGAGCGCGAAGGGTCGTTGATCGCATGGATCGCAATTCTCCCGACCATCGCTTCAGGAGTACACATGCGCAGAAACTCTGGCTTCTGTCCATGACGATCGATAGGCAATTCTGGCTGACCCGTTGCAAGGCCGACGTAAAACTCCCGAGCCACACGCGCAATGGGAAGGGTGTTCCGGTAGTTGAGCGTCAGCTGCCTTTCGACAGGCACATTCGTTAACGCAATTGCATCGCGAATCTGGATGATTGATGAGTTTTGTTGCTCCTGAAGCCTTTGGTTTTCATCAGCAAACACTGAGAGTGAACTGGCCCAGCCAAGCTGAAGATACGCACTGAGGTGCTGATAGAACTCGACGGGTAGATCTTGGCCCTCATCGACAACGATGCTGCCAACCTTCGGTGGCCTGCCGTTCGAGTGTGCTTGGCGTGTGATCTCTGACCAATCCAAGTCATAACTGGACGATGCCCTCGGTCGTTTCGGCGCCCACCCGCGTCCCCCAATTGACTTCCAGAAACCCGCAGCCCAACGGTGGTAGGTCTGAATCTTCACAGCCTGAAATCCGGGGTCATCCCAAGTTTGAGAATGGTCGGCGAGAACTCTGCTGTGTGTAATCATCGTGACGGTACCGCTCTCGGTTCTGGCAAGGGCAAGGGCCTTCGCCCTGTACATCGCGATCACGGTCTTTCCTGTTCCCGGCGGGCCCGTGACTAGGATAGCGCCTCGAAGCGGGACCTCCTCAAGAATGTCTCGCTGCTCATCTGACAAACGAGAGAATGCAGGCATCCGAATTGTCATACTGCCCCCTCCAATTCAGCAAGCGCGCCGGAGAAGAGCCCCTTGCTGAGCTCATCTCCGATGGCTAAACGGCGGTTCAAGAGGGCGTTGCTGAGCTCGCAGGACGTCTCGGAAACGAGAAGACAACTGTGGCACGCAGCCTCGTTCAACCCACTGACACCCTGACCTGTCGACTCCATACAGATCGGATCGTTGGAGCACCACGCCATTTCTCGGAGTGTTCGACCGATGCATTCAGAAAGTCGCTTGGATTCGCCCATTCTGACCAGACCGCCCAAGGTTCCTTCGCTGTCGCCCGCAGCCGTGTAAATCAAGATTCCGTAGCTTGTCCCCGTGGTATAGAGACGCTCTCGGAGCGCCGAGGATGAGTATCCGCAATCGAAAGCCAGCTGACGCATCAGCGCATGTGAAAACGCATGCAACCCAAGAAGCGGAGCGGAAGGCGCTGGGAGATGGCTTAACCCCGACTCGGATATTCGCGCTGCAAGTTGAGCAATTCGCGCCTTGACTGATGGCGCAAGGTCGCTATCCCAGTTAGTAACGTACTTACTGTCGAAGTTGAGGAAAATCCCCTCTCCAAACACCTCTACTGCGGGCATCCACTCTCGACCCCCGCCCGCGCCTACGAGGCGATCCGCCCCGCCCGGCCGCAGCCGATGGAAGCCGCGAAAGACCCTCACTTCCCGAAGTCTGTCGATCAGGCTGACGGATCGGATCAGCTTCGAGAGATTTTTTCCGAAGTCATCGGCAGTCGGAGTAAAACGAGCTCCGCTGAATTGGGGCGTCTTGCAGTCTTCGGGCTCACATAGGGCGCGGTACTCCGCCGCCTTGATGTCTTCGAATGAGTCGTCGACCCCAGGTTCTCCAACGAGTGGCTCAGTGGGCTGCCCCGCACCACCGGCCTTCTGAAGTGCGGCATAAAGTGAATCAGCACTGACGCCCAACTCTGCTTCCGCCCGCTTAAAGAGCGGAACACTGCGGACAAGACTGGGCTGCCCCGCACTGGAAAACAAAGCGAATGCCTCCAGAAGCTTCGACCAGTCGTCCCAAGTCTCGGGGCCACTAGGAACGCTGTCGACTTCAGGAATGTCGAGTGCGGAGACAACGGCGGAAAAGTGCACGTTCGAGTCCCCCCGTTGAGCGACTTGCAATGGCGAAGCACACTCGGCTTGCTCATCGGGCCTCGTCCATGGCTGGCGCCCGTGACACTTTGATCCCGTAACCCGCCGCAACATATCTCGTACCGAGGCACTCAATCCACACTCGACACACTTGATCACGAGCGCGTCGAGACCGACGCCGTGGGAGGCTTTGTTACAGAACGTCAGCGATTGTGCGCTTCGATTTGCACATCCGCCCCCCCCCCTATGGAGTGTCCAGTTCCAATCGATGTCATCCATATGTCCCGCAGCGCACACTTTTATCCACCTCATGGGGATGAGTTGACGCCCACAATCTCTGACTGAACACTTCGGCGAACGCCCAGCCTGTAGTGCTCGCTCGTCGTCCCACGACCATTGGTGCATTCGCCGGCACACCTGACAGAACAACCACCTTGGAAATCGAGCCATGGTGATCGATGGTGTCGGCGTAGGCTGCATCTGCTGCGGGAGCGTCGATGGCTGCCAGAAGGTCCGTACTCCAAGTCGTTTCGAAAGCCTAGGTAATGCGCACGGGGAATAGGCGCGATCGCGATTGCTGCGAGAAGGGTCAGCCCAGCAATCGACGGTGCAGTTGACGAACGATGCGCCTCCAATGTCCACCACCGCACCGGGCCCAAAGACTGTCACCGCTTGAGTCGCTCGAATAGTGTTTGACATCAGGATGCCCCCCTTATGCGAAATGCAGCGTCACCCTCAACATTGCGCATTGAATCCAGCGTCTCACGGGCGGGCGCGCCCGCGCTTGAGCCATAGCGCTTCAGCAGGCCCTTGAATTGTTGGCCTCCCTTTGCCTCATAGCGCAGTACTTTCCCATGCACCTTTGCTTCCACCCACCAACGGATAACTTCCTCTAAGCGGCTCTCGACCTCAGGCCAAAGCGCTTCGGCGCAACCTCGCTGGAGCCGCCTAGCGAGGCAATCAATGGCGCGTGCCTGCGCGGGGGCGTTCGGATCGAAGCAGGGTGCATCGCTGTCCTGTGGTAGAGCCGGTAGTCGGCAAGCCGCAATGACCGCAGCATGAAGCGCGCGATCGCATGCGCCAGGGGATTCGGGGGTGACACTCGTTGGCTCTACCCAGCGGTAGTACGACTCGTGAAATGCGACGAAGGATTCGTAGTGCGCCCGATCACGCGGCTTGGTGCCCGCAAGATTCACCACGACGAGCCCCGCAGACCGTTCGCCTCTCCCAACGCGAGAGGTCGCCTGAATGTACTCAGCTGTCGTCTTCGGCTGGCCATTTACAAGCATGAGATTGAGTCGCTCTACATCAACACCAACCGAAATCATGTTTGTGCATGCGACGACATCTATCGCGCTTGGATCCGAACGGGGCTGCCGCATTTGGGAAAGCACCTGAGGCAATAACTCGGTACCTACACTGGAAGACAGCTCAACTACCTCGTTTGGGCGACGCGGAACTTCGGGTGATGCGATCACCTCGATACGCGCTGGGATGTCGTCTCGCGCGAGAGTCATCATCTTTCCCAGTTCGCGACGCGAGTTGTGATAGGCGACCAGCGTCCAGTAGTCGTCTCCTGTCGACACATTCCCCGCCGCCTGAAGCACCGCAGCCGCCACGTGAACAAGGCAGGTCACCGGCGTATGCCCTTGCCCAAGGAATCCGACATAGGCTCGGGCCCTAGCGATCCCGTTGTCCTCCCTCATGAAGTATGAGTCGGAAGCGTCCGTGCTTGGTGCTGGAAAAATGCAGACCTTTCTGCCGTACAGCCGCCGAACTTGGTCACTCGCGCCTCGGATCGTAGCTGTTGCGGCAATGTACTTCGGTCGTTGCCCCGCCTGCTCAAGCAACGCGTCCATCGCGGCCTCGTAGAGGGCTGCGATCGAACCCAGCGGCCCCGACACCAGATGAAGCTCATCTTGAATCACCAAATCAGGAGCGCGCGTTCCGCTTCCCGTCATGGCAAATCCAAAGAAACTCCGGCATCGGTGGTCCCACGGCATCCGTGCAAACTTGTCGATGGTGCCGAGCAGGAGCGATGGCGGATCGTCGTACAACGCTTGGTCGACGATTTGCACAGGCAACTTGTCCTTGAAGTGACAATTCTGTGAGGGGCAGCGGAGCAAGAAGTGGGCGTCCGACGCATCGAATCCATAAGATTTGCGGTCTTCGACCAGGCGCTCAGGAACAAGCCGAGTGCCGCAGTGTGGGCAGCACTCGAGCAGGAACGGATTCACGGGTTCTGGAGACTGCAGCACTCGCTCGGCAAAGTCACATGCCTCCCGATAGGAGTTTGGCGCCGCCTGCCGCCCCCCACCGATCCAAAGTCCAATTCGAATCGGATCGCCGCCGGGAACTGCTCCTGAGCGTCGGAGTAGTTCAAGGCAGCAGATCAGCGCCGCAGACCTTGTGAACTGGTCCTGCGTGAGCAATCGGAGTGTGTAGCGGCTAATCACAGCGGTGCCGCTGCCACGGACTGGATCCACGAGACGCCGATACACGATCACAAACGCTGAGAGGAAGAGATAGGCTTCCGTCTTTCCGCCGCCTGTAGGAAACCAAATGAGATCTACGATTTCGCGACCGGAGTCGTCATCGCTAGAGACGATCCCGGGGATCGCGAGAAGCTGAAACGCGAGCTGAAACGGACGCCACCGTGCGTCCCGTCGATCGAATGGCTGACTGCGGGAACGCGCGATGCATTCCATCTGATCGAGAAGCGCTCTGCTGGCGAGTATGAAGGCTTCAAACGCTTCGTCGGTCGAACAGAGGACGTCTAGCCCAGATCGCATGCGTACGAGTTGAACCTCCAGTCCGCCGAGGATCCTCTCTGCGGCAGACTCGTGTCCTTGATAGAACGATCCGCGTAGATTGGAAAGCCACGCGCCAAAGTCTTCGACAAACGGGCTCAATGTTTGCCTCAACTCGTCGCGAGTCCGAACACTCGAGAGCCGTTCGATGCTCAGAACTCCAACGTCATACCGCGCCCCTTCACGCGCCTCGGGAAGAAACCGTGGGACGAACGTTACGGGTAGGAAGTCTGTTCCGATTGCCGCGGGGGGCTCGCCTTCTACCGAACTCCATTGGACCGAGCAGCCATGCCCAGCAGCCCACGCACATCGCTTTCTATATCGCAGGCGCAGCTCCTCTTCTTCTGGGTCGACCACGAAGGCGGGACTCGGCGTCGGGCGAAAGGCGCCCTGCGTGATTTTGACGTTGATTCCAACTTGGAACAGACACGACTCAGGATCTGGCTGTGCATCGGCGTCGACAGGCGCCGACGAGTTAAGGAGCGTGATCGTCACAACATCGCAGCCACGCACCCTCCGCCACCGCAGGCGGACGACGCCACTGCCTTCTAGCACTCGTTTGCCGTCAACGGTCCTGAATGTCGATGCGCTAACGGCGCACGACTCAGGCGCCAACTGCTTGCGCCGCCACCCCTCCAAGTCTCCTTCCAACGCCCGTACATATCTTGCACCTCGGATCTCCATGTTAACAACTGTGGAGTCCGAGACTGCAAAACTCAGCCCAACTGAAGCTGGGCGTCGTTGCAGCATTGGCGCCAAGGGCGCATCATCAGGCTCCTCGTCGGAGACTACCTGCGAACCAAGATCTTCCTCAATGAGGTCAGCGCCGATGAAGCCCTCAGTCTCCGCTTCAACGCGAGGGTATAGAACCCCTAGGCTGTAGATCGACTGCGGCGCGAAGCCGCGTGACAAGAACTCAGCCGGTCCGTATCTCGGGCCTTCGAGCTGAAGCCTCATACGCGCGATAATCTCTGATCGAAGCTCAGATTGCGTTATCAAGTCAGCCCCCATAGAAATCACTACTCTGCCACCGCAGACACGCTCTGCAGTAGCGCTTCCCTAATCATCGAGTCAAAGTGCGATGGCAAGAGAAGACGAAGGTCGATACGAGCACGAGTCATGCCAGTGTACAAGTCTCTCACCCGGTTCGCTTCTCGGCTGTGACTCTCGCTGAACCCGCAGAGCAAGACGAAGTCACGCTCCAGACCCTTGAACTCTTCGACGGTCGCGACTTCGATCCGAGCCGGAACGACTTCTCGGATCGCTGCCCGTCTCCCCGGATCTGCTACGAGAACAATGAACTGCTCTCGCGTGGCGTCAGAGTCCGTTAGCCACAACTTCAGGTGCTCCGCGATCTTCAACAGCTCAGCCCCAGCAGAGTCGAAGTACTCCGTTCGTGGCCGTACACCACGTCCCTCCACCTGCGTCTTACCGAGTTTCGCCCCAGTAACCGCCTCCGTTAGACGCACGATTTCCTTGGTATTGCGGCAGTTGCGGGTGAAGCGCTTGTGCGTGACCCCCCGATGCTCGAGAAACTGAACCGCCTCTGGCTCTGAGAGATGAAACCCTGATTGTCGCTGGTCATCCATAAACCAGCGCCAACGGCCATTTTCTAGTCCGCCTAAAAGCGCCCGATCTAGTTCGGAGAGGATTTCTAGGTTCAAGAGGTCTTGGCCTTCATCGACTAGCAGCGTTGTCGCAAAGCGACTTGGAATCTGAGACAAGTCTGCCTCGGTCGTCAGTCGCAAGCGATCGCGCCAATCATCAGACGACAGCATGCCTTCGATGGATTGAAGCAGTCGTCTAGATCGAGCGCAGATGAGTACTGAGTTTCCTGAAGCCAACTCCCTCTTTGCGACCTCAATCAGCAGGAAGGTCTTCCCAGCTCCTGCACCGCCGCGGCACAGAATTCTGCTGTTCGCCTCGATCTCATCCAACGCTTCAAACTGCTCAAGAGAGAATCGCTGGATATCGCGATTCCCCTCTCGCGCTATCTGCCCGATCGACACCGCCGCTTCGAAGTTCGGTCGTAACAGTCGAACAAGTTCGTCTACTTCTGCATCGACTAAGTCCATCCCCCCAGTTTTGCTGCGCCAGTACGACTCTAACTGGTCGATCCAGCGAGAAAGTCGAGCTGGCTTTGTATCCTCCAGTGTGCAGTATTGCTGTGGCTCGTACTCCGTCGAACTAGGCAGCTCTCCACTGTCCGGAAGCACGACTCCAAAACCAAATCGAAACCGAATGTTCGTCGAGCGACGCAGATCGTCACGAACTGCAAACATCGCGGACTTGGCCTGTTCGAATGGACCCGCGCCGAGCCTGTGCTCCGCACGGTCTCTGTCGCGGCTTGTCCAGATTCCGTTGATCTGCGATACGACTCCTCCCTTCACTTCGAGAACAAGGACCCCGAACGCAGTAACAAGCACAAAGTCAGCTTCCGCAACTGGTTTGAACCTGTGCGAATTGATGTTGATGGAGTGCAGGGCCGCCCCTGGGGTCGAGTGGCGCGAGAGCAAATCGAACACCTTTCGCTCCGACGACGGGGTTGCCCCTGAGAGGATGTGGGGAGGGATCATTCGCATGGGACCGATTCGTCCAGTTCTGAGGTGCCCAGCCGGCGTCAAAACGGCTCCATGCCGCAGTCCCATCGACTCACTGCTATCCGCGCGGTGGTCGACACTTGCAAGGCAAGACGGTGAGTGTAACTGCTGCTAAGACCAACGAAATCGGCGCGGACTCGCGCCCTCGCGCTGCGCAAACCCCGCCCCGCCCCCACCCGCACTCGCGCCTAACTCCCCCAGTTCGCCAAGATGATCACAAGATCTCCGCCGTCGACAATTCCGTCGTGGTCGAGATCGCCGATTGGCCCTGCCGTGCCCCACGCCGAAAGCAGATACGCGAGGTCCGCTGCATCGATCGTCCCGGACAAGTCGAGATCGCCGCGGTCGAAGTCGCAGCTATCTGGAATCGCGTTCGCGTTGCTGTCGGCCTCTGCGCCGCTAGCAATGTCGTAACTATCAGCGACGCCGTTGCCGTTGCAGTCAGCGGCTCTGACGGCGACCGTGTGCCAGTAGCCGCCGGCGATCTGTGAGCACGGTCCAACTGTCGTCGGAGGCGAGCACTGGCCATAGTGATCCGATCCCCATGCGACGGTTGAGCCATCGACCTTGAGCGCGACGCTGTGGTACACGCCCGCGGTCACCTGCATGCAAAGACCGAGCGTTGGGGGAATGGCGGTCTGGCCGTAGGCGTTGTTGCCCCACACTCTCACCGTGCCGTCAGTCTTCAGAGCCACGGTGTGAAAGTTTCCCCCTGCCACCTGCGTGCACTTACCGAGGGTGGCAGGCACGATGCACTGACCGCCTGAGTTGTTCCCCCATGCCTTCACCGTGCCATCGGACCTGATTGTCAGTGTGAAAAACCCTCCAGCCGCCACGCTCGCGCATTCGCCGAGGGTTGTCGAGACATTGGATTGGCCGTACTCGTTGTTGCCCCACGCGATGACTGAGTGGTCAACCCCGAGAGCGACGGTGTGGTAGCCGCCCGCAGCGACCTGCGAGAACGCTTGAAGACCCGGCGGAACGCTGCACTGTCCATCCGCGTTGCCACCCCAACCGACGATCGCTCCTTCGGTGGTGAGTGCCAGCGAATGTTGGCCACCCGCTGCCACCGAAACGCACTGTGGAAGGTCAGTCGGGACATTGCACTGGCCATTCGAGTTGCGCCCCCATGCGGCGACAACACCACTCTCAGTGAGCGCGACTGTGTGGTGGCCGCCTCCCGCCACTTCACGGCACGCGCCGAGGTCTGCTGGGATCTCGCACGGTCCCGGCCAATCCGTTGACCACGCAACGACTGTGCCATCGGTGGTGAGTGCTACGGTGTGAGATCCCCCGCCTCCAACCCGCGAACAGGCAGCGAGATTCGCAGGAACATCGCATTCACCGCTCGTATTGGAGCCCCACGCGACGACCGACCCGTCTGTTCGGAGCGCGACGCTGTGGTAGTGACCGGCACCGATCGCTGAACACTCGCCGATCGCTGGAGGAACAGTGCATTGACCGTAGTAGTTGAATCCCCACGCGACGACCGTCCCATTCGCCTTGAGCGCGACTGTGTGCGCTGCCCCCCCCGCAACCTGCGAACAGGGGCCGAGGTTCGCCGGGATTGCGAGTTGGCCGTTCCCGTTGTTGCCCCACGCGAACAGTGTGCCAGTCGTCGCGATTGCGAGGTTGTGAAAGTCTCCAGCGGCGATCAGCGAGCAGGCGCCAAGCGCTGCCGGAACATTCCGCAAGCCGTAGTCGATCATCCCCCACGCGACGACGGATTGGTCCGCTTTGATCGCTGAAGAGTTTGCGTGCCCGGCGGCCACCTGTGAGCAGGAGCCAAGGTTCGCCGGAACGCTGCACTGTCCGTGGTCATTGTCACCCCACGCAACCACGGTTCCTGCTGTCGTGATGGCCAACGAGTAGTAGTCACCAGCAGCGAGATAGGAGCATCCGCCGAGGTTCGGGGGAATGTCGCACTCCCCCCATGCGCACGCTCCCCATGCGACGACGGTGCCATCAGCCGTGAGCGCCAGTGTGTGCAGGTACCCACCGACAACCTGCGAGCATGGGCCAAGGTCGCTTGGAATGTGGCATGGTCCAGAGCCGTTGAGACCCCACGCGGCAACAGTGCCTTCGACTTGCGCTGCGGCGTGCGGTGCGAATGCTGCGCAGGCGAGCGCCGCGGTGGCGAGGGTGAGAGTGCGTCGCGAGGTCATCAAACTGTGATACGAAGAATGGACCGCTCCCACTAGTCACAACCCCCCATTCTCGGGAAGAATCGGGTCGTCCGGCGCACCGTTTCTTCCCCAGAACGCGCGCGATTGCTCGTGGGCTCACTCGAAGAGAGACCCCTTCTTCTCAACCCATCCGCTTCCTGCCCACTGCCAGACGACGGCGCCGGCGGCGATGCGCGTGTCGCCGCAGCTCGTCACGATCGTCGCTCCCTCGAACACGCGCATCTCGTGTGCGCTCACTCGTCCCTCGCGCAGTGGAATCGCGATGAGGCTTGGCACAACACCTCTCGATTCAGCCCTCGCGCTGGCCCTGAAGATCGCCATGGTGCAATCTCGATCGACGCGATGGAGACTGTGCGAGAACTTCATCTGGTCGTCTTCACCGGACTCTGCCGTCGCTTCGATCGTGTCCATGCGAATGAGTTCGACCGCCGAGTCGCCAGATCCCACACACAGAACTGCCTTGCGGTTCCCGATGATGTCGCTCTTGCATTCGCGGCGGAGGGACATCGTCGTGGACCCAATCGAGAAGCGCACTTCGCTCGAGCAATCTTCTTCGATCATCCGTTCGCCGGGCGCCGCGACTGCCCCTTCGGCGGTGAAGTCCAATGCCTCGCCGATGAAGGAGTTGCCACATCGCCATCCCTCGATCGACAAGACTCCGCTCACGAGGCGCCAGTTGAAGTAAAGCGTGCCGGTCTGAACTTTATCGATACCGAATTCGGACATCGACCCCGTGGATTTCGCCAAGCAACCCTTCAGCGGCAACCACCTCGGATGTCGATCGCATCGATATGAGCCTTCGAGGAGCCCGGCGCTCGCAGAGAGTTTCATCGAGAGTCCGTGGTCCTTGAGGTCACACTTGCAGCTGCCCGTGAGTTCTACCTCTCGGTCAACTGGCAGATTGAAGTTCGCGCGCCACTGCGCAATCTCGCGCTCGCGCTCGAGTGGCGAAGGCATCCCATCAGGCAGTCGACACGAGATGTCCAGTAAGGGACCGTTCCCGCGGCGAGTGAGTGCGCGAAACCCGGGCACATACAGTGTTCCGTGCGTCGCTCCGCCGCCCGACATCGCCATAAAATCCTCCCAACCGTCACCGTCGATATCTCCGAGTGCGACAGGCGTGATCGACTCGAAGTCGCATTCATCTCTTCGGCGAATCGTGTTCCCTTGGATCGACCAATGACACTCGGGATCGTCCTCCCATTCGATCTCGCCCCGGCCAGCAGAGGGCGGGAGCAACTCGCGCGCGATTGACTGAAGATCGAAATCAGTGAACGCGGACTGAATTGCCGGGCGCGCCAGGGCGATCGATGAGAGGATCCCGTCAAGGTGGACGAGGTGTGACTCGTTCGACATGTCGTAGGAGGTTCGCGCGTAGCCCCCCTGTTGCACCGCTGCGAACCACTGAGCGCAGGTCTTCACGATCAGCGGTTCGTCAGTTTCGCTGGACTCTTCAGATTCAGTCGGCTCCTCGCGAGCCAGTGTCAGTCCTTCCCACTCGGGATCGTCACTCGCTCGCCGCGTGACCCAGAGTTCGCGGCAGCGCGCGGAGTTGCGGATCCACGGGTACTCGTCTCTGTTCCAGCGGACTTGATAGGTGCCATCAGCTTGGCGCCCGGCGTAGCAGTCATCGAAGCCTGAGAGTTTGACGGGAATACTGCCAGGTGGAGCAGCGAAACAGAAGAACCCCGCGAGCAGCGACGAACACAGATCGATGGCCATGACCATGCCTCCAGTGAATCGGTTGATGCAGGACGCCCCGCCCTGCGGCACGGAGTATCGGCAGGATGGGTGAGCGAGCGAGAGAGAATCACTCGCTGAAATCAACGCGCCGGGGAGGGGCGAGGATGCCCCCTACCGATGTCCTGTCCGTCTCGCGCTCGACTTGCCTGCACTTCGTTGCCCGCGGTGCGATCCATGAAATGACTTTGCGTGCGAGCCGCCACTTGGTCCCCCACCTGGTCCCTTGCCTGGCCCGCGACCGCCGCCACCACCACCGGCGTGCGGCGCATGACCTCCGTGGCCACCCTGCGCGTGCTGCTGCGCAGCCGGCATGGGCGGCAGATCAGTCGGCAGCGCAACCGTTGGAATCTGCTTGCGCGTCAACTTCTCAACGCTTCGCAGAAGTCCGCGCTCTTCAGGCGAACAGAAGGTGATCGCAATGCCCGACGCGCCAGCGCGCGCGGTGCGACCGATGCGATGGACATACGCCTCGGGCTCCATCGGCAGATCAAAGTTGATGACATGGGTGATGCCATCGACATCGATGCCGCGCGCAGCGATATCAGTCGCCACGAGCACGGGGCTCGACCCAGATCGGAACGCTTCGAGCGTTCGCGTGCGGTGATTTTGCGCCTTGTTTCCGTGGATCGCTCCCGCAGTGACTCCAGCACTCGCGAGTCGCTTGACGACTCGGTCGGCGCCATGCTTGGTCTTGGTGAAGACGAGCACACGGCCGACCTCTGGCGTTCGAAGCACATGCAGCAGCAACTGCAGTTTCTGTGTCGAAGGCACCTGATAGAGCTGCTGCTCGATCCGATCGACCGTCGACGCAACGGGGGTCACTGCAACGCGCGTTGGATTCTTCAGGAATGAATCCGCAAGGTGCTTGATCTCTTGTGGCATCGTCGCCGAGAAGAGCATCGTCTGCCGCTTCTGTGGAATCGCCTTCATGATGCGGCGGATCGGTTCGATGAATCCCATGTCGAGCATCCGATCGGCTTCGTCGAGGACCGCAAACGAAATCGCGCTGAGGTCGACGAGCCGCTGCTGCATCAGATCGGTGAGGCGCCCAGGAGTCGCGACAATGATGTCGACACCATTGCGCAGCGCGTTGACTTGCGGACGCTGATTCACTCCACCAAAGATCACCACATGACGAATCTTGGTGTTGGCGCCGTAGGTTGCGAAGCTCTCGCCAATCTGCGCAGCGAGTTCGCGCGTGGGAGCGAGAATCAGTGCGCGCGGGGCGCGACCTTGCGTGCGCACGGCCTGCGTGGCCTCTGCTCGAAGCATCTGATGAAGGATCGGCAGCGCGAACGCCGCGGTTTTTCCGGTGCCGGTCTGCGCGATCCCAAGAATGTCTCCCCCTTCAAGCGCAGGTGGAATCGCCTGCGTCTGAATGGGCGTTGGAGTCGTGTACCCCTCGGCGCGCAGCGCATCGAGCAAGGGCTTTGCGAGGGAGAGTGGCGTGAATTCGCAGTGAACAGCGTGTGCGGTCGAGGAAGAAGACGATGAATCGATATCAATAGACACGAGAGCGATAACTTTCTGACCATCGACCTTTTCGGAGATCGAGAGTCGGTGTATTGGACGGATCTGGTACTGCCGCGGCGAGCCGGGAAGAGACAGGATCACGAGCCTGAAGGCGCTGAAAGGACGCTTCCGATGCGTCCAACAGCTGCCGGCTGAATCCCAGAGAATCGTCGAATGCATTGTGCGTTCGACCTGAGGCGACCGGCGGGAAGACGCCACCATACACGAAACGCGGCCAGTTGCGCCACCAATTGCACAGATTCTGACTTTTCGCCCCCGCGAATTGAATTCGAGTGCATGAACTGCATAGTGTCCACGCGACCCGGTTGCTGGCAATGGTCGCGCACTTTTCGAGGCACGACCCATGACACATCTCATCACGATTCTCGCCACGCTGCTCGCTCAATCCGCATCGCCGTACATCGAACTTGACCTCGTCGGTGTCGGCGACCCAGGCAACGAGGCGCTGCCAATCATCAATTTCAATCCGACGTTCCCCACAGCTCAAGCGGCGACCGAGTTCGTCGGTGCCGTGGCGTACGACTATGAAATCGGACGATTCGAAGTCACCGTGGATCAGTGGGTGACCTTTCTGAACGCAGTCGACTCTACAGGTGAAAATGCACTGGGACTCTGGGACCCCGCGATGTCACCAGAGAGCGATCCCAAGTATGGATCGGTGCGCAGAGTCCTCACTGCCCCAATTGCCAACCATTACCAAGTGGCGTCGCCCGTCTGGTCCCAGCGCCCCATTGCATGGATCGACTTCTTTCGCGCGGCGCGCTTCATCAACTCGGTCCACAACGGTCACCACGAACGAACGATGGTCGACAACAGCGTTGCGCGATATCGCTGTTGGATCTCGCTGAACACAGAAACCGGCGTCTACGACTTGCGCAATCAACAGACTTTCGGTGCCTACGCAACCCGAGGAGTTGTGACGGGATTCGTGCTTCCTTCACAAGATGAATGGATCAAGGCCGCCCACTTCTCGCACCTTCCCACGCCAAATGGAACGCACTACTGGCGCTTTCCAACACAGAGCGATGAACCGCCAACACCCGCCACTGTGAACGCATGCGGAGAGGTGACGAACCCCGACGCTCTCCCACTCGCGAACTACAACAACGTCGCAGAGTGGTGTCCAGCGAGTTGCCCAAGCGGTGATCTGAGTTCCTGCACCGACCCACTGGGATTCACGGCCAATCTCACGCGTGTCGGTGCGTGCAACACTCCTTCGCCATGGAACACACTTGATCAAGGAGGCAACCTCGTCGAATGGACTGACACGGTGGTCGCTCCCGTTGTTGGCGCTCCCAATCCGCTCAATCAGCCGATCTGGAGACAGATGCATGGTGGGATCGCCGTCGCTGCGGGATACCAACTCTGGATGAGCGCAACCGGCGCCTCAGACCCGTACGGGCAGTACCTGGGAAACACACGCGCCTTCGCGGGATTTCGCGTGGGATTCCTGACCAGTGGCTCGACAGGATGCACGGCCGATTTCACGAACGATGGAAGGGTTGACGGACACGATCTCGGCACGCTGCTCGGACAGTGGGGTCCGTGTCAACCGTAATCGTTCACTTCACCATGGCGCTTACAGCGCAAGCGCGCCAGTGCTGTCGCCGAATCGATCGCTTCGCACCCCGACTTTGTTGAGCATTGACACATAGAGATTGCACAGTGGAGTGCCCGTCGCTGCGACGCGCTCTCCGAGTGACTCGCCATTCGCCGTTGAAGTCGGCGTGTGCGTGACTCCGAGTGCGCGACCTCCTGCGAGCACGACTGGCAGGTCGTCGTGATTGTGCCGATTGCCATCGGTGATTGCTCCGCCAAACATCACGAGCGTGTGATCCAGCAGCGGTGCTCCATCCGCCTGCGTCGCTCGAAGGGTTGCGAGCAGCCGCGCGAATCGCTCCACCTGCCAACGATTGATCTTTGCAAACTTCTCTTTCTTGTCTGCTTGCTCACCGTGATGACTCACCTCGTGATGGCCATCAGCGACTCCGATCTCTGGGAACGATCGATTCGATCCCTCGTTGGCGAGCATGAGTGTCACGACGCGCGTGCGATCAGTCTGCAACGCAAGCGCTGCGAGATCGCTCAGCAGGTCGATTCGCGCCGTGTAACTGGGGGGACTCCCCTGCGGGATCACGAGTCCTTCGTGCGCGCCGGTGGGTGAGTCGTTGAATCGCTCAGCAGACTCAATGCGTCGCTCGAGAGCGCGCACCCCTTCGAGGTACTCGTCGATCTTGCGACGATCGTTCACGCCAACGCGCGCGCGGAGTGCAGCGTTCGATGGAGCAAGTGCGTCGAGAATGCTCTTGCGGAGCGCCATTCGACGGGTGCGCGCCTGTGCATCCTCGTGCGACGATCCAAGTGAGAAGAGCCGCTCAAAGAGCACGCGTGGATCGTGGTCCTTTCCACTGGGAGTGTGTGGACCGCGCCACGAAATGTTGGCGCTGTATGCGCAGCTGTACCCCGAGTCACAATTGCCAGCGGTCATTGTCGCCTCTCCGCCGAGTTCGAGACTCTCGAACTTTGTGCGCCCACTGAACGCCCGCGCCGCAACCTGATCG